>PVMS01143232.1_pt1 | contig 37081 bp, 41 predicted proteins | sample 1853461 | NCBI WGS metagenome assembly PVMS01 (sample SAMN08582032, study PRJNA380276) | Marine sediment metagenome, whole genome shotgun sequencing project. | isolation source: ocean sediment barecode stripped | collected 2017
AATTTTCAGTTTTTTTATTTGGCAACTTTCGATGCATTTTAGACTATTGAATAATAGGCTAAAATCTAACATCGAAAGTTGCCAAATAAAAAACTGAAAATTTAAAAAGGAACCCAAAAAATAAACAGCTATTTATCGACTACAATGCGTTTTTTTCTATTGGCAACTTCCCAAGCCGTATAAAATACAAGTTGAGTGCGTTTCGCCAATAAATCATAATTGATTTTATCAGGAGTATCAGAAGGTCTGTGATAATCTGCGTGGGTTCCGTTAAAATAAAAAATAATTGGAATATTGTTCTTGGCAAAATTGTAATGATCTGAGCGATAATAAAAACGGTTCGGGTCGTCATCACTATTATAGGTATAATCCAATTCTAACTGTGTAAATTTCGTATTTATCTTTTCTGATAATTCATGTAATTCTGTGCTCAATTTATCAGCGCCAATCACATATACAAAATTAGGGTCGTCTTTGTGCATATTATCTATGCGACCAATCATATCCATATTTAAATTAGTCACTGTATTTACAAGAGGAAAAATTGGAAAATTTACATAAAATTTTGAACCCAGTAATCCTTTCTCTTCTCCTGTGACATGTAGAAATAAAATGGATCTTTTTGGGCCATTACCGTTTTCGACTGCATATTTGAACGCTTCTGCAATTTTCATAACAGCTACTGTTCCTGAACCATTGTCGTCTGCACCATTGTAAATTTCTCCTTCTTTCATTCCAACATGATCATAATGGGCAGAAATAATTACTATTTCGTCTGGATTTTCTGTGCCTTCAATAAATGCCACAACATTTTCTGAGGGATTTAAATTAGCTCTTAAATATTCTATTGGGATATCTTGAAAATAATCATCTCCACCTAAAGGGGAAGCTATATTCTTAGAGATATAGAAGTTTTTTAAATATAAGGCAGCTTTCTTTTGTCCGGATTCACCCGTATTTCTTCCTTCGAATTCATCTGAAGAAATGATATAAAGATGTGTTTTAAATCAGCGGCAGTTATGGTGTTGGCAATACTTGCAGCTACATCTCCTGTAACTAAGGAAGTGTCATTTTGATCAACAATATGATTGTTACTTCCACAACTTAAAAATGCTAGAAAAAAAACAAAAAAAAGTATTTTTTTCATTAGAATCGAATTAAAAATTTTCCAAAGATATTAAAATTAAAGAGAGTTTGATATTGTAAACTGCTTTAAAGTTTTGTTAAAACTAATTAGGTTTGATTCAAAAAGTTTTTCTACATCGTTATTTGCAATCAGTTTTTCAGTTTCTCCGGATATGAATTTCTCAGGAGTCATAAGCCATAAAACATCGGCCAGTTGTAAAGCCAAATTTATTTCATGAGTTGAAACTACAATGGTTTTATTAAATTCTTTTGCTAATTTTTTTAACAAAGTAAATGATTCTATTGTATGATGAATGTCTAAATGCGCTGTAGGTTCATCCAATATAATAATGTCAGTATTTTGGGCCAAAGCACGGGCTATGAGTACTTTTTGAAGCTGTCCATCACTTAATTCATAATATTTCGAACGCATTAAATGACTTGTATTCGTTTGTTCAAACGCAGTTTTAATCAAATGTAAATCGTTGTCTGTTAATTTACCTACCCAATTTGTATAAGGGTGACGACCAAGTGCAACTAATTCGAAAACCGATAAATTACTTTCAGGCAATCTTTCTGTTAAAACCAGGCTCAATGATTTGGACAAATCAAGGTTGTTTAACATTTTTAAGTTAGTACTATTAATAAATATATCACCTTGTAACGCAGGTTGCACTTTTGTTATTGTTCGTAATAAAGTCGATTTTCCAATACCATTTTTACCTAATAAACAAACAAAGTTACCTTTGCTTACATCAATATTTAAATTAGCAGCAACAATGTGAATTTTCTTTTTAAAAGCATAACCAATATTTAAATTGGATGTTCGTATGATATGTTTGTTAACGGTTTTCAATTAATAATTTATTTTTCGTTTTTTAACTAAAAGCCAAATAATTATTGGCGCTCCAAACATGGATGTAATTGCATTTATAGGCAATGTGAATTCACTATTTGGCAACTGAGCAATGCTATCACATATTAACATTATAATTGCACCGCTAATTGCAACTGCAGGCAATAATATTTATGGTTAGAAGTATTTATAAGTAATTTCGTCAAATGTGGAACTGCCAGACCAACAAATGCTATTGGACCTGAAAATGCCGTTATTACACCGGTTAATAAACTTGTAGAAAGCAATGTTAAATTTCGAGTTCTTCTCACATTAACCCCCATACTCTTTGCGTAATTTTCTCCTAGTAATAAACTGTTTAAAGGTTTAATAATAAAGAAGACTAGTAAAATTCCAATTAAAAAAGTGATTGATAGAGCAATTATTTCATTCCAATTTAGATTACCTAAACTTCCAAAACTCCAAAACAAATATTGCTGTAATTGATTTGCACTGCTAAAGTATGCCAAAACGCTGATTACCGCTGCAGTTAAGCTGCCAAACATTAAACCTATGATTAGAATGGACATGGTATTCCTTACTTTTATAGCTGCGAGCATGACGGCTGATAAAACTAAAAAAGCCCCAATACTTGCTGCAATTGCAAGTCCCCAGTTTGAAAAAGCATAAGCTGATATATTAGCACCTAAAAATGATGCTCCTAATATCAATATAGCAACGCCTAAACTCGCTCCTGAGCTAATTCCCAATACGAAAGGGCCAGCCAGAGGGTTCCTAAATAAAGTTTGCATGAGTAAACCACTTATTGATAGGCCTGAACCCACAATAATAGCGGTTATTGCTTTCGGTAATCTGTAATTTAGTACAATTGATTTCCAAACTTCTTTGGTGACATCACCATCCATTAGTGAAAGTAAAATCTCTTTCATTGGAATATAAACTGAACCCAAACTTATATTTATAAACCAAACTAGAGCCAATGATATTAGCAGGATAATGAATGTATTTCTATATGATTCTGTAGGATTTACCAAGTATGTTTGTTTAAAAAGAGCACTAATTTTTCAACAGCTTTTCCTCTGTGACTAAGATTGGCTTTTTCGTTCATATTCATTTCGGCGAAAGATTTATCACAACCAACAGGTTTAAAAATAGGGTCGTAGCCAAATCCGCTTTTTCCTTGTTTCTTACGAAGTATTTCGCCTTTGCAAATCCCTTCAAATATAAACTGTTTTTCTTGAATATTAAGTACGATTGCAGTTCTAAATTGAGCTTTTCTATTATTTTTTTTATCAAGTTCAATCAGTAACTTGTTCATATTGTTTTCAGGATTATTTTCTGCTCCTGCATATCTCGCTGAATACACTCCTGGAGCCATATTCAAAACTTCAACTTCTAATCCGGTATCATCGGCAATACAATCCATTCCATACTTTTCAGAAATAAAATTAGCTTTTAAAATGGCATTGCCTTCAAGTGTATCAGCAGTTTCAGGAATATCATCAAAACAATTGATATCCTTTAGAGTTAGAATTTTTATATTGGTGAGCATGGCCTTCACTTCTTTTAGTTTGTTCTTATTATTTGTTGCAAATACAAGTCTCAATTTATTCATGGTGATAGGGTTCATTTTTTAAAATTGTAAATGCTCTGTAAAACTGTTCAACAACAAATAAACGAATCATTTGATGTGAAAAAGTCATTTTTGACAGGGCAATTTTCCCTTGTGATTTTTTGTAAACCTCAGATGAAAATCCATAAGGTCCTCCAATAACAAAAACCAACTGTTTCAATCCGGAATTCATCTTTTTGAAGATATGTTGAAAATTCGATTGATCTGAATTCAATACCTTTTTCATCAAGTAAAATTAATTGGTCAGAAGGAAGTAATTTTTTTAAAATTAATTTTCCTTCTTTATCTTTTTGCTGTTGTTCACTTAAATTTTTCACATTCTTAATATCAGGAATAATCTCTAATTGGAATTGAATGTAATATTTTAGTCTGTTCTGATATGTTTCTATCAAGGATTGCAAATTTCTATCATCGGTTTTACCAACAGTAAGCAGTTTAATTTTCACGCTATTTATATTTTCATTTCATTAGCAAATATAAAAAGAATTAAAGTTGAAAATTTTGAAAATAAAAAAGTTATTTTTGTGTGAAACTTTATTATTGGAATGATCAGTAAAGAACAATTTGAAAAAGAGCTTGATTTTATAATTTCTAATGCAATTAGAGAAGATGTTGGTGAAGGTGACCATAGCTCACAGGCATGTATTCCTAAAGCTGCCATTGGAAAGGCTAAGTTATTAGTAAAACAGGAAGGTATAATTGCAGGTGTAGAATTTGCCCGAAGGATATTCGAATATGTTGATGCTGATTTAAAGGTTGAAACCTTAATTAAAGATGGAGAAATTGTAAAATTCGGTGATATAGTCTTTTATGTTTCAGGAAGTTCATTATCCATTTTGAGAGCTGAACGTCTGGTTTTGAACGCCATGCAGCGAATGAGTGCAATAGCAACAAAAACAAGAAGATTTGCTGATTTACTTGAAGGTACAAAAACAAAAATTCTAGATACGCGAAAAACAACTCCTGGAATAAGAGCAATAGAGAAATGGGCGGTTAAAATTGGAGGAGGTGAAAATCATAGGTTTGCTTTGTATGACATGATTATGTTAAAAGACAATCATATAGATTTTGCCGGGGGCATATCAAAAGCAATTTCTCTAACATTACAATATTTAAAAGAGCATAAATTGCAACTTAAAATTGTTGTAGAGGCCAGAAATTTGGACGAAATTAAAGAAATTTTAAAATCAGATGGAGTATTTAGAATAATAATTGATAACTTTAATTATGAAGATACTCGAAAGGCAGTAAAAATTATTGGAGGTAAATGCCAGACAGAGTCCTCTGGAGGAATAACGTTGGAAACTGCAAAGAATTATGCTGAATGTGGTGTAGATTATATTTCATCAGGTTCCTTGACACATTCAGTTTATAATATGGATTTAAGTCTAAAGGCAACGGATTAAGTTATAAAGCATAAATTTGATTCATTTAAAATGAACTATCAATTTAAATATTATTAAAAATTAACCTTTTATTCAGTTCTAGTAATATAAAAGATGACCAAATCAGTAGAAGACAAATTACTTAAAATTCCTATATTAAATTGGTTGGTGAGACTAGGGAAATCTATTAAAATACCGGGTTTACACGGTATGTCACTCTATGATATCATTGAAATGTACATCATAGGTATCGTGAAGGGAGCGTTGACATCGCGAGCGGGAGGTATTGCTTTTAGTTTTTTTATGGCATTATTTCCTTTTTTGCTGTTTATACTGACATTGATTCCTTTTGTGCCTATTATTGGTTTTCAGGAAGACTTTCTTTTCATGATAAAGCAACTATTGCCTCCAAACACAGCCGATTCGGTTCAATTGGTTATTGATGACATCGTTAATAATCGCTATGGTGGATTGCTATCCTTTGGATTTATAGCATCAATTTTCTTAATGACCAATGGTGTCAATGCCATTTTGAGTGGATTCGAATACTCTTACCACGTGAATGAAATGCGAAGTATTTTAAAACAATATTTTATATCTATGGGTATGGCAATTTTACTTTCATTTATTTTAGTAATGACAGTTGCTGTCAGTATTTATTTTGAAATTGGTATCAATAATTTGAAGAAGGAAGAGTTATTGGTGGATACCGTGTTTTGGATTGAAAAAGGACGATTTTTATTTTTTGTGCTCCTCATTTTTATTTCAGTCTCATTTTTATATAAATATGGGACAAAAGAGATAAAACACACTTCCTTTTTCGCACCTGGCTCTATTTTAACAACAATATTAACCTTACTAATGTTCAAACTTTTTGCTATTTATGTTGAAAAATTTGCAACATATAATGAATTGTATGGTTCCATTGGTACTTTATTAGTGCTGATGCTTTTTGTTTGGTTGAATTCCATCATTTTATTGTTAGGATTTGAATTGAATGCAAGCATCAGTCGTCTTAGAAGATATCATAGAAAATGAATGAAACAGATGAAGTGATATTGTTTTTCTAAAAAACGTTTAACATTAGGAATAAAAATTTTAAAGACATGAAAGTAATAGCTATGATTCCTGCCAGATATGGAGCTAACCGATTTCCGGGAAAATTAATGAAGGATTTAGCAGGTAAAACAGTTATTTTAAGAACCTATGAGGCAACTAAAAATTCAAATTTATTTGATGAAGTATATGTTGTTACAGACAGTGATATTATTTTAAATGAAATTATTTCAAACGGTGGGAAAGCAATTCATAGTTTGAAGAACCACGAAACAGGAAGTGATAGAATTGCAGAAGCTGTTCAAAATATTGATGCTGAAATAGTGGTGAATGTACAAGGAGATGAACCGTTTACCCAAAGAAAATCTTTAATGAAGTTATTGAATGTTTTTAAAAATGATATTGAAAAGGAGGTAGATGTAGCCACTTTAATGTTTAGAATGGATGATAAAGCTGAAATTAACAATCCGAACAATGTAAAAGTCGTAACTGATGAACAAAATTTTGCCATGTATTTTTCACGATCTCCAATTCCATATCCAAGAGAAAATTCGAAAGCAACCTATTTTAAACATATTGGTATCTATGCATTTAGAAGAGAAGCCTTATTAAAATTCACAAAATTGCCAATCAATAGTCTTGAATCTTCGGAAAAATTGGAGAATCTTCGTTTTTTGGCAAATGGAATGAGAGTGAAAGTGGTTGAAACAAGCGAAATTGCTATTGGAATTGATACTCCGGAAGATTTGGAAAAAGCGAATACAATTTTTAATAAGATAATTAATAAATGAGCATTTCCCCGGAAGTAATTATTAGTATATTGATTGGGGTTGGACTTGCAGCTTCTGTTGGATTTAGAATTTTCGTACCCTTATTTACTTTAAGTCTTGCTTCCTATTTCAATATTATTGATTTGAATGATAATTGGGAATGGGTTGGAAGTTCATTGGCTTTAATTATTTTGGGTATTGCTACTATTGTTGAAATTCTCGCTTATTTAATTCCATGGATAGATAATTTATTAGATACTATAGCCGTCCCATTAGCGGCAATTGCAGGAACCGCTATAATGGTTGCTACCGTGAGTGGTTTAGACCCAACCATTACCTGGGCGTTGGCTATTATTGCTGGAGGTGGGACTTCCATAGCAATAAAATCCTCGACGAGCACCACCAGATTGGTATCAACAGCTACAACAGCTGGCATTGCGAATCCACTGATTTCTGTAATAGAAACCGGAACGTCAATTGTAATGTCAATTTTTTCCGTATTCATCCCAATAATTGCCATTATTTGCGTTGTAATTATTTTTTGGTTACTCTTCAAAATATTCAAAAAATAGATTTTATAGTATCATAATTGTATATTAATATGGATGCTATTGACCATTTAAACCAAGAAAATCAAAATAAAAAATAATCTTCCCATAGCGCAGGTTGAAAAATCAATGTTGGAAAAGCTTAATTAGTTTTATAATTTTTAGATATTTGTACTTAATTTTTCAAAATGGCACAAAAACCGGGCATACCAAAAGGAACACGTGATTTTTTACCTACAGAAGTAGCAAAGCGGAATTACATTTTTTCAACTGTAAAAGAAGTTTTTGAAGTATATGGTTTTCAGCCTATTGAAACACCATCATTTGAAAACTCCAGTACCTTAATGGGGAAATATGGAGAGGAAGGAGATCGGTTGATCTTTAAAATATTGAATTCTGGAGATTATCTTACTAATGTTGATGATGCATTGCTTAGGGCAAAGGAAAGTTTAAAAGTAACCTCAAAAATATCAGAAAAAGCGTTACGATACGATTTAACAGTCCCGTTTGCAAGATACGTCGTGCAACACCAAAACGATATAGTATTTCCTTTTAAGCGGTATCAAATACAACCTGTTTGGCGCGCTGACAGACCTCAAAAAGGCCGATTTAGAGAATTTTATCAATGTGATGCAGATGTAGTTGGAAGTAAAGGGTTATGGCAGGAAGTAGAATTTGTTCAGTTGTATGACGCCGTATTCAGTAAGTTAAAGCTAAGAGGAACGACTATCAAAATTAATAACCGAAAAATATTAGCTGGATTTGCTGAAATAATAGGTGCCAGTGACAAAATAATTGATTTTACTGTAGCTCTGGACAAGTTAGATAAAATAGGAGCGCAGGGAGTTATCAACGAAATGACCACAAAGGGGATTTCAAATGAAGCCATTGAAAAAGTACAACCATTGTTTAGTTTCAATGGAACAAATCAGGAAAAATTGAGTCAATTACAAAATATGTTAGCCGAATCTGTTGAAGGATTGAAAGGAGTGGAAGATTTACGGTTTGTAGTTGATAATATCGAAACTTTAGGATTGCAATCTGCAAAATTGGAATTAGATGTTACTCTGGCACGGGGATTAAATTATTATACGGGTGCTATTTATGAAGTTTCTGCACCTGAGGGTGTAAATATGGGTGCTATTGGTGGCGGAGGTAGATACGATGATTTAACTGGTATATTTGGTTTGAAGGATGTAAGCGGTATAGGAATTTCATTTGGGTTGGATCGTATTTATTTGGTCTTGGAAGAATTGAACTTATTTGAAGAGGTGTCTTTGCCTAAACCAAAAGTTATGTTTGTCAATTTTGGAATATCAGAAGCTGCTTATTGCATGAAAGCGTTAATTGCATTACGGAAAAATAATATAAAATCCGAGTTGTATCCGGAAAATGCCAAAATAAAAAAACAACTTAATTACGCGAATAAAAGGGATATTCCTTTTGTCGTAATTGTTGGAACCAATGAAATTGATAATAATAATTTTACAATTAAAAATATGCGAACGGGTAATCAGCAAGTATGTAGTTTGGAAAAATTACTTAAAATCACTGCATAACATTAAAACAAAGTTGTAAATTTGCAGGCTAAATGAATTGAAATGTTTGAAGGGAAAAACGGAATGAGAAATAAAATTAATGAAATAGGAGATGACCATATAGGTACATCTGCTAAAACACCATTAAGGGATGATGCTTTTGAAATATCGGATCAAGAAAAAATTGATCGTATTCAGGAAAGCGTAAAAGAAATTTTGGAAACATTAGGAATGGATTTGGAAGATGATAGTTTGAAAGGTACACCTCGTAGGGTTGCGAAGGCCTACGTGAATGAGTTATTTGTGGGATTGCATCCTGATAAAAAACCAAAATTATCAACTTTTGATAACAATTACAAGTATGGTGAAATGTTGGTAGAAAAAAATATTACAATATATTCTACCTGCGAACATCATTTATTGCCTATTGTCGGTCGTGCGCATGTAGCTTATATATCAAATGGTAATGTGATTGGATTATCTAAAATAAACAGGATAGTGGAATATTACGCAAAGCGGCCACAAGTTCAGGAACGGTTAACAATGCAAGTGGTACAAGCTTTACAGGAGGCTTTAGGAATTAATGACGTTGCTTGTGTTATTGACGCAAAGCACTTATGTGTAAATTCTCGTGGTGTTCGTGATATTGAAAGTAGTACAGTTACTTCAGAGTTTGGTGGTAAATTCAAAGAAAAAGATACGAAACGTGAGTTTTTAGACTATATAAAAATGGATACGGATTTTGAATAAAAATTTAAGAATTATAAAAAAAGCACTCAATTGAGTGCTTTTTTTATTTGTGGGAATAAGTACTATTACTCTTTTTCAACTAATTTTTTGGATAATATATACCCTACAAATAAACCAATTCCAGACATTAAAAAGATAGAGCCTGTATAGCCAACTTCTTCATCAATTACAGTATAAGCTTCCAATATTGCACCAATAAATACACCAGCACCAATACCCATAAGTAATACAGATACATTTAATATTAATACCTTCCAAATAGGTACTCTTGATGTTTTTTGAGCCTTAGCACCAAAAAAGATACTGGCTTCTGCTCCTTTTTCAATTAAAGCAAGACGTTCTTTGTTTCGGGTTGAATAGTGTAAAAAAAAGACTCCGAAAATAATAATAAATAATGCTACAAATACAAATGCTACTTCCATAATGTGAAATTTTAGTTTTTAATGTGTTATAACAGGTATGACGAACATTGTATTAATCAGGTTACAAAAAAAACAAATAAAATTAATATTTGTATGAAGAACAGTTAAATTCCAAACTAAATTACACCGGAAAAAATGAAGACTATTTTTTAAAGTTGAATTCAGAATGTTTTTTCTTTTTATATTTTTTAGGTTAACTTGTAACCACTTAAGCTCATTTATCGTCATACATACAAAATGAATACCAAACCTGACGAGTACTATATAGAACAAACGTTGAATAGTAACGTAAATTCCTATGCTTTTTTAGTTGAAAAGTATAAGCACATGGTATTTACCCTTACATTAAGAATTGTTAAAAACCGAGAGGAAGCTGAGGAAGTCTCTCAGGATGTTTTTGTAAAAGCATTTAAAAGTTTGGGAAATTTTAAAGGTGATTCTAAATTTTCGACTTGGATTTACAAGATTGCCTATTATGCGAGTTTAGATGTTATTAAAAGGAATAAACGACAAATTAAATTAGATAATATCGATACTATATATGAAAGTGATATAGAAAATGTTCAAGATGCATTGAAATACTTACACGAAAAGGAGCGTAAAAAAGTGATAAATGATGCACTTTTTAAATTGAATGAAGACGAACGCATTATATTGACTTTGTTTTATTTTGAAGAATTATCCATAAAGGAAATTTCAAAAGTTGTAAATTTATCAGACGATAATATAAAGGTAAAATTATTTAGATCTCGAAAAAAACTGGCTTCAATTTTAAAACATGTTATTGAGCCCAGAACCATTGATTTGATATGAAATGAGTAAAATTAAAGTGCAATACAATCAGAAATGAAATGATTACTTTGCGATTCCGATAGCTATCAGAACCATCTGAGATACATAAAATAAATAAATTTAAAAGATGAAACCAGATAAAAACATTGAAAATTTTACAAAATATATTATTGAAGAGGCTGATATTGATGGGCCTTCTAAAGATTTCGTGAATAAAGTTATGAAATCGGTAAGATTAGAAAGTGAAGTTTCTTCAATCCGAGTGTATAAACCACTAATATCAAAAACTGCCTGGGCAGTAATCATTGCAGTATTTGTTATATCATGTATTTTTGTTCTAATGGGTCCTTCAGGAGACTCAACTATATTTTCTAAAATAAATATTACTTTTTTAGAGAAATTACCTTCTGTTAATTTGTTCGATAACATTCATTTTTCAAACACATTTACACTTAGTTTTATGTTTTTTTCGATATTAGTATTATTCCAGTTGTATACAATTAAAAATTATTTCAATAGACAATATAATATTTAGCTTTTATAAATAGCCAATTATAAATACATTAATGGATTATTAATTGGGTGCTAATAAATTAAATGGATAATATGGAATGTTCCTGAGAATCCAGAACACTATTAAAAAGATTAAAAATATTATTGGAGTTTTTGGATGGTATAAATAATTATAAATATGATTTTTTTTTAAAAATAAATTGAGACTTGTTATCACTAAATGATATCCCAAGATCAATAGCACAATAAAATAAAATATATTTTGCTGCAAGACCCCAGTGATATTTAAATTTAAAAGATGATGTGTTGCTCGTTGGCTTCCACAGCCAGGACAATAAAGACCTGTTGTTGTATACAAAACACATTTGGGTAGATAATCAACATCACTTGGATTTATATAGTAATATATGAATGCCATGGCTATTAAAAGCACCAATATTCCTATATGTTTTAATTTTATTAAAATAATCCCTCAGATAAAGCTGCAACTATCACAGCACCCCATATAAAATATATCCCAAAGTTTATAATTACTCCGGCGACGATACCCCATGTCATCCATTTTTTAGCTTCTTTTGAAGATTGAAGGGCACCATCATAATCTCCCAAAGAATATTTAGAATTAACTTGTGAGGCAAATACTATCCCTACGATCCCTAAAGGCAAACAGCAACAAATAGTTGTTAAAATTGACTCAATAAGATAGTTTTTAGGTCGGATTTGGTCCATTTTATGTAATTTTTAATTCAACTCAATAATAATGCTAACGAAAATACAAAAATTTTATATTGAATTTTCAATCATTTTAAAAATATAATGAATTTCTCCTGCTATTTGTTTATTGGTTTCTAAATACTTTTCAGATTGAAGTAAAGTATGATCAAATTTTTTGGGATCGACAAACGGTAAATGAAATCGTTGAATAGCATCATTGATAAAAGGACAATTTTCATCGGCGAGGGAGCACGTAGTAATGGCTATAAATGGTTTTTGATTTTTTTCGTGCTCGTACAATTTTGAGAACCCAATAATTGGGCTTGTACAATTTTTATATCGTATTAAGTATGTGGGATTATGATGAGAAAACTCTACTAGTTGAAAGTTAAACCCAACTTCTTGTAATGTCTTAACTGTATTCCTGAAAAAGGCTGTAGCAGCTGTGCCACCAGAAAAGCTTTCAATTTTTTTAAATTGAAAATAATTCGCGGCATAATTGCTCCATATGTGGGCCAACTGACTTCTTCTACTATTATGGGTGCAAATATAATTTAAGTTTATCTGTTCATTTTCTTTGATTTTTTGACCGATGAACAAACCAATATTTTTCAATAATTGACTTCTTTTCGTATCAATTTTTAAATCGGTAAGTGCTTTCTTAAAAAATTGCTCAGTATTTATAGAAACAGTTTCTAACATGATTTTAACTTTGTCTGAATATTTCTTTAAATTTAATAAAATGTTAAGAAATAGTCTTAATAAAATTATAGTTTGGTTGTTATAACTTTGAATGATTCCCTATTATATTAAATAATTGATTAAATGAATGTGAATTTTAAGATTGGTGATAGAGTTGCTGTACTTGATGACGTAATTAAAGGGAAAGTAATTGCTGTTCATCCACATAAAATTATAATTGAGACTTCTGACGAATTTTCTTTTGAGTTTTTACCAAGTGAATTGGTCTTAATTAAAGCAGAACAGTCTGATCTTTCATTGTACAGTGACATTACAAATGAAAATTTATTAGAAAAAGTTCATGACTCAACGGCAACAAAAAATCAACCAAAATTTAAATCTATAACTAAACAATCAAAACTTCCTCCTATGGAAGTTGATCTACACATTCATCAGTTAACCTCTTCAACAAGAGGAATGGATACCTATGATATTCTCAATCTTCAGGTTGAGACAGCAAAGCATAAGTTAGAATTCGCTATTAAAAATAATATACAAAAAGTTGTGTTTATCCATGGTGTTGGTGCAGGGGTACTAAAAACAGAACTGGATTTTTTATTTAAAAGGTATAAAGTTGATACCTATGCGGCTTCATTTAAAAAGTTTGGATTGGGCGCTACAGAAGTATATATATATCAGAATCCTAAAAGTTAATTATTGATTGAAAAGCTACCAAAATCTAAATTTTCAAAGAAAACACGTTCTTCATTATCCATAAACAACAATTCAGACATCGTTATATCATAAGTGTATCCGGTGATGTTTCCATCTGTGCTTTTTTCTGTGGTAATTATATTAATAGTTCCACTACTGGCGATTAACTCTTTTAAAACCAGTGGTGTTGTTGGGGGAATGGACTGGCAAAAATAATCAGTATCAATTCCTTCTTCAAATATTCTGTAAGTTACATTAAGAGTTGATGAAATAGTATAATTATTTTCACCGGGAGTTGTTCCTAATTGTGTTGTTGTAAGCGGTAAAAGTAATGCTTCTGTACTATTAGCATTGGTTATGTATAAAAGATATTCACCGCAGCTTTTCACAGTATCAGTGAATTCGAATGCAGGAACATCAAAATCGCCATCATTACAAGAAGTTAGTCCTATAATTAAAATAAGTGTAATTAGTTTTTTCATATTTCAAAATTTCCAGACAAAAATAACAGTTTTACATAAATCAACGTAATATGAAACCATATATTTTAATTACTTTTGCTTTTGATGAAAAATATATATTTAGATAATGCAGCTACAACCCCAATTTTACCTGAAGTGATCGAGGTAATTACCAGTGCAATGGAAAATGTTTACGGAAATCCGTCGTCAAGTCATAATCTGGGAAGAAAAGCTAAATCTTTGGTTGAGACTGCACGTAAAAATATTGCAAAGCAATTTAATGCGAATTCCAGTGAAATTATATTTACTGCAGGTGGAAGTGAAGCGGATAATTTAATTATACGAAATGCAGTCACAAATTTAAATGTTACAACTATTATTTCATCAAAATTAGAGCATCCTGCAGTATTACAAACAATTGATAATTTGGTAAATGAATTCAAGATAACTGTAAACTGGGTCGATTTTGATGGTAAAGGAGGATTAGATTACAAACATTTAGAGCAATTGATTGAACAGAATGATGAAAAAAAATTAGTGAGTTTAATGTTTGTAAATAACGAATTAGGGAATCTGTTGGAATTTGAGAAGGTTTCGAATTTATGCTTTGCCAAGAATGTATTATTTCATTCTGATGCTGTGCAGGCAGTTGGTCATTTTGAATTCGATGTTCGGCAAACACCAATCGATTTTTTTGCAGCCAGTGCACATAAGTTTCATGGACCAAAAGGTGTTGGTTTTGCTTATTTTAAAAAAGGTGTTGGAATTTGTCCAATTTTGCATGGTGGAGAGCAGGAAAGAGGGGCAAGGGCCGGTACTGAAAATGTCCATAGCATTTTAGGTATGGAAAAAGCTCTGGATATGGCATGTACTAACTTGAAAGCAGAATCTGTAACTATTCAGCAAGTTAAAAGTTATTTAATTAAAGAATTAAAAAATAATTTTAAAGGAATTGAATTCAATGGACTATCAGAAAGTGAAATCAAAAGCAGTTATATTATTTTAAATGTCCGATTTCCAAAAGTATATGCAATGTTACTGTTTAACTTAGACTTAAAAGGTATTGCTGTTTCAGGAGGAAGTGCTTGCCAGAGTGGTAGTAATAAAGGGTCACATGTGTTGAATGCGATATTAACGGAAAAGGAAGCATCAAAAACTTCAATACGATTTTCATTTAGCAAAATGAACACTCTGGAAGAAATCAATTATGTAGTAAATACACTTAAACACTTGCTTGACTAATGTTAAATTATCCAATAAAATTTACTTCAATCCTTAAAGAAAAAATCTGGGGTGGTAGCAAATTAATGAATGCCTTAAATAAAAAATCTAATTTAAATAATATTGGAGAAAGTTGGGAACTTTCTGATGTAGAAGGAAACATTTCAATTGTAGCAAACGGAAATTTGAAAGGAAAGTCTTTAAGAGAATTATTAATTTCCTTTAGTTCGGAGTTGGTTGGAGTTAATAATTTCGAGAAATTTGGATTTAATTTCCCATTGTTAATTAAATTTATTGACGCAAAGCAGGATTTGTCAGTTCAAGTGCATCCTGATGATGCATTATCAAAAAAACGCCATAACTCTTTCGGGAAAACTGAAATGTGGTATATCTTACAAGCTGATAAAGGCTCAAGATTAATTTTAGGCTTTAAAGAATTCATAACACCAAAACAGTATATAAATCTTCTAGAAGATAAAAATGTTATGTCAGTATTGAATGACGTTTATGTTAAAAGTGGAGATGCCTTTTTTATTGAAACAGGAACAGTGCATGCCATTGGAGCCGGAATTGTGCTGGCTGAAATTCAGCAAACTTCTGATATTACATATAGAATTTATGATTTCGATAGAGTTGATGATGAGGGTAAAGAAAGAGAATTACACACAGAATTGGCAGTAGATGCTTTGAATTTCAGTAATGAGATTGATGTTACTAGAAACTATAATAAAGATGTCAATATTTTAAATAATGTGGTTTCATGTAAATATTTTAAAACGAATTTTATTCCGGTAAGAGAGGAAATAAGACTGGATTATTCTCACACGGATTCATTTGTAATTTTTATGTGTGTAGGGGGCAAAGCTAAAATAACCATATTTGACAATTCAGAATCTATTGAATTTGGCGAAACGATATTAATACCGGCAACAGTTGATTGGGTACTTATTGAATCTAAGAATTGTGAACTATTGGAAGTGACAGTTTAAATTACATTCACTTCAATTTCCAACATAATATTAAAAATATCTTTTACTTTTTGTTGTATTTTTTTAGCTAGAGAATAAATTTCTTTTCCAGTTGCATTGTTATAATTAACCAATACCAATGCCTGCTTTTCATGTACGCCGGCATCGCCAAACGTTTACCTTTAAATCCACATTGTTCAATCAACCATCCGGCAGGCACTTTTATTTCATTTTCAGTGACAATATAGTGTGGAATATCAATATATTTTTTTTGTAGTATTTTAAAGGATATTGAATCAATTACTGGATTTTTAAAAAAGCTACCACTATTTCCAATATCTTTAGGATCAGGAAGTTTACTGTTCCTTATAGCAATAACAGCTTCAGAAACATCTTTGATTGTAGGTTTTTCTGAATTTTCTAAATAGGTATTTATTGCTCCATATGAAGCATTGATTTTATGATTGGTTGTAAAAAGTTTAAAGGTTACATTTAGAATGATATACTTTCCCTTTAGCTCGTTTTTAAATATAGAATTTCTATATTCGAAAAGACAATCTTCATTGTTGAATATTTCAATTTTACCCGTTTCAATTTCAAGTGCTTTTAATTGAAAAAATGTATCCTTGAGTTCAACTCCATAAGCACCAATATTCTGAATAGGTGCAGTACCGACATTTCCGGGTATCAATGATAAATTTTCTAATCCTCCATAATTTTGCAAAATACACCAAATCACAAATTCATGCCAATTTTCTCCGGCCTCTGCAGTGACATAAACAATATCTTTTACTGTATCATTTACAATAATACCCTTTAAATTTATGTGGATTACCAATTTTTCAATATCAGAAGTCAACAGCAAATTACTCCCGCCACCTAATAAAAATATATCTTTTTCGGAAGCAATTACTTCCTTTAACTCTTCAATGGAGTTCACGGAAATAAACCTTTTGGCAATAGCATTGATACCAAAGGTGTTATATTTTTTTAAAGATATGTTTTGTTCGATATTCAATTAAATTGTGTTGTATTTTTTAATAGCAGCTTTTAATATTTCAACAGATTTGATCAGATCTTCTTTTTTTAACACATAGGCAATTCTAATTTGATTCGTTCCTATACCTTTTGTAGAGTAAAAACCGGCTGCAGGCGCAACCATCACAGTTTGCTTATTCAGACTAAAATCTTCTAGAATCCATTGTGCGAATTTGTCGGCATCATCAACTGGAAGCTCTGCTACACAATAAAATGCTCCTTTTGGTATAGCTACTTTTACACCATCAATTTTGTTCAGAGCTGTGATCAATGTATCCCTTCTATCTTTATATTCATTAATAACTTCGTCAAAATAGGATTGAGGTGTCTCGAGTGCGGCTTCACTTGCAATTTGTGCAAATGTAGGTGGACTCAAGCGTGCTTGTGCAAATTTAAGAGCTGTATTCAATACTTCTTTATTTTTTGATACTAAACAGCCTATTCGTGCTCCACACATGCTATATCGTTTTGACACGGAGTCAATAATTATGGCATGTTTCTCTAATCCGAAGCCGTTTAGAACAGAATGATGTTGTGCATTGTCGTACACAAATTCTCTATAAACTTCATCAGCAATTAAAAAGAGATCGTATTTTTTAACGATTTCTGCTAATTTTTTAATTTCATCCTTTGAATATAAATAACCTGTGGGGTTTCCAGGGTTACAAATTAGAATTGCTTTTGTTTTAGAAGAAATTAATTTTTCAAATTCAGAAATTTCAGGTAAAGCAAAATTGTTTTCAATTTTTGACACTACAGGAACTATATTCACTCCAGATGCTATTGAAAATCCAATATAGTTTGCATAAAAAGGCTCAGGTATAATAATTTCATCGCCAGGGTCTGTTATACTACCCATTGCAAAAAGTAAGGCTTCAGAGCCGCCTGTTGTTACAATTATTTCATCTGAGTTTACGTTAATATTTTTCGATACGTAATATTTTGCTATTTTTTTGCGATATTCTTCAGAACCTTCAGACCGGCTATAGGCTAGAACTTCTACCGTGTTATTTTTAATAGCTTCAAGTGCAACACTAGGTGTTTTAATGTCGGGTTGCCCAATATTTAAATGAAACACCTCAATTCCGTTTTTTTTAGCTTTTTCTGCATATGGAACCAATTTTCTAATAGGTGATTCCGGCATGTTTTTTCCTTTTAATGATATCGTTGGCATTGTTAAAATATTTAATAAAATATATAAGCAAAATTGCGAAATTTAATTTAAAATCGGTAATATTTAATAGATTTTATTAAAGGTTAAAGTTTTCACAAAAGTTATGTATTAACTGGCTGTTTTTGTATTTTGACATTAACAAAATTACAAATCTAATTGGACTTTTTTTTTCGATATATTGTTATTGCTTCTTTAATTTTTTGTTGTACTGCTGAAAGCAATGCACAAAGTTATTTCAGACTAAATAGTGATGCTAAAAAGCAAACAATTTCTTTTAAATTACTAAGTAATTTAATCGTTTTTCCTATTGAAGTCAACGGTAAAGAACTAAATTTTATACTTGATTCTGGTGTTGGTGCAACCATTTTGTTCAATTTGAATAGTAGGGATTCCTTATCGCTTAAAAATATTGAAAAAGTAAAATTACAGGGTCTAGGCAGTGGAAAACCTATTGATGCAATTTTATCTAAAAATAATACTTTTAAATTTAAAGATATCAATGGATATTATCAAAGCCTGTACGTTCTTTTCGATGATAGCTTTGACTTATCCTCAAAGCTTGGTATAACGGTTCACGGTATTATTGGGTATGAGATTTTGAAGGATTTTGTTGTGCATATTAATTATGGAATGAAGAGATTGTCTTTTTACAACCCTGATACGTATAAATATAAGGATTGTAAAAAATGTGAGTCCTTTAATCTGGAAATTCACAAAAAAAAACCATATATAAATGTAGGAGTTAAACTCAATAATCAATCAGCTGAAATAACTCCAGTAAAGCTATTAATTGATTCTGGCGGGAGTGATGCCTTGTGGTTGTTTGAAAATAGTCATCAAGATATAAAGTTACCAAAGAAATATTTCGACGATTTTTTAGGAGAAGGCCTGAGTGGTTCAATATATGGTAAAAGAGCATTTGTTAAGGAATTGGTTATTGGACAATTTGGATTGAAAAACCCTACAGTTTCGTACCCGGATTCGTCTGCGGTAGTATTTGCCCGTCATTTTAAAGAGAGAAATGGGAGTTTAGGCGGGAATATTTTAAAACGATTTTCAGTTACGTTTGATTATAATAAGAAGCAGATTTATTTGAAAAGGGGAAGTGGATTTACAAAACCATTCAGATATAATATGAGTGGAATTGAGTTGGTTTATTATGGAAAGATATTGGTTAAAGAGCAAGATAAAACCCCAACTATATTTTCCCTGACTAATGGTCAAAATTCAGAGCAAAACAAGATTGTTTTAGATTACAGGTATAAATATTCTTTTAAACCCTCTTACAAAATACATAAATTAAGAATAGGCTCACCGGCACACAGAAGTGGTTTACAGGAAGACGATATCGTAATAAAAATTAATGGTAAATATACTTATGAAATGAAAATGGAAGAAATAGTAGCGAAATTTTTTCAAAAGGAAAACACAAGAATTAGTTTATTAATTGAGCGAAACGGGCAGAATTATAACTATAAATTTAGTTTGGAAAATATGTTAAAATAAAAAAGGTTGTCTAATAAAATCAAACAACCTTTTTATAATTCTTATTTTAATTTCCTAAGAAGAAATTGTAGGTTTTTTCTTGTCGTCGGTTTTTGATTCAGGTTTTAAAACAATTCCTTTGATGCGAAGGATTTTTACAGGCTCAGAAGCATTCGATTTAACTGTTATCGATTTTGAAAAACCTCCAGGTCGGTTCGTAGCATATTTAACTTCAATTTCGCCGCTTTTTCCAGGTAAAATAGGCTCTGTAGGTTTTTTAGGTACTGTGCAACCACAACTCGATTTTATTTGATTGATAATAAGAGGAGATTTCCCCACATTTTTAAACTTAAATACACGTACTCCATCAGCATTCAGGGCAATTTTTCCATAATCAATAACATCAGTTTCAAATTCAAAAACTGGGGCATTGGGGTCTTGAGCGTTTTCAGCTCCTTTTTCTTCTTGAGCATTTATTGAAAATGTAATAAATCCAATAAATAATAAAGTCATTAATTTTTTCATAATTTATTTATTTTATAGTGTAAAGTTAGTTATTTTTTTATGTTTTCAAAATATTTTATGTTTTGTCTTATAATTGTACATTTGCAAATTAATGAAACAAAGATTGGACCAAAATGAGTTTAGCGTCAAAATATAATCCTATTGATATTGAAGGGAAGTGGTATGACTATTGGATGAAAAACAATTATTTTCATTCAGTTCCAAATGAAAAAGAGCCTTACACTATTGTAATTCCACCGCCTAACGTTACAGGTGTATTACACATGGGACATATGTTAAATAACACCATTCAGGATGTACTTACAAGAAGAGCTAGATTGAAAGGGTTTAATGCATGCTGGGTACCTGGAACTGATCATGCTTCTATAGCAACTGAAGCGAAAGTAGTTGCAAAACTTAAAGAGCAAGGTATTCAGAAATCTGATTTAACACGTGATGAATTTTTAAAGCATGCATGGGAATGGACGGCTGAACATGGAGGAATTATACTTGAGCAATTAAAAAAGTTAGGGGCTTCTTGTGACTGGGAACGTGAAAAGTTTACCATGGATGCTGATTTAAGTGAAGCAGTCACCAAAGTTTTTATTGACCTGTATAACAAAGGCCTGATTTATCGTGGTTATAGAATGGTTAACTGGGATCCATCTGCAAAAACGACCTTATCTGATGAAGAAGTAATTTATGAAGAAACATCAGGTAATTTATATTATGTAAATTATAATATTGAAGGCAGTGAAGAAGTTCTAACTATTGCAACAACACGACCAGAAACTATTTTGGGAGATTCAGCTATCTGCATCAATCCAAGTGATGAAAGGTTTAAGCATTTGAAAGGGAAAAAAGCAATTGTACCCATAGCAAACAGGGTGATCCCAATAATTGAAGATGAATATGTTGATGTTGAATTCGGTACAGGTTGTTTAAAAGTTACACCTGCACATGACCCAAATGATAAATTACTTGGTGAAAAATATGGACTGGATGTAATTGATATTTTTAATGATGATGCTACCTTAAATTCTTATGGACTGCATTATAAAGGTGAGGATAGGTTTGTTGTAAGAAAAAAAATTGCAAAAGAACTTGAAAATTCCGGTGCATTGGTCAAGATAGAGCAGTATATGCACAAAGTGGGAACTTCTGAAAGAACAAAAGTAGTAATAGAACCAAAAATTTCGGCTCAATGGTTCTTGAAAATGGATTCTATTGTAAAACCAGCTTTGAAAGCGGTTTTGGAAGATGATGAAATTAAATTTTTCCCAAAACATTATAACAATACGTATCGTCACTGGTTGGAGAATATCAGAGATTGGAATATTTCTCGTCAACTTTGGTGGGGGCACCAAATTCCTGCTTATTTTTATGGTGATGGCGTTAATGATTTTGTTGTTGCCAACACAATTGAAGAAGCTGTAAAATTGGCCTCAGAGAAGGTTGGAAAAGAATTTTCTTCATCTGATATTACTCAAGACCCTGATGCATTGGATACTTGGTTTTCTTCATGGCTATGGCCGATTTCTGTATTTGATGGAATAAGAAATCCAAATAATAAGGAGATTGAATATTATTATCCAACAAATGATTTAGTTACTGCTCCGGATATCATTTTCTTTTGGGTGTCCCGTATGATTTTTGCCGGATATGAATTTCGTAATGAAAAACCATTTAACAATGTTTATTTCACGGGTATTGTAAGAGATAAACAACGAAGAAAAATGTCGAAATCTTTAGGGAATTCTCCAGATCCTATTAAATTGATGGGTAAATATGGTGCTGATGGTGTACGTGTTGGAATGCTCTTGTGTTCTGCTGCAGGTAACGATTTATTATTTGAGGAAGAATTATGTGCACAAGGACGTAATTTCTCTAATAAAATCTGGAATGCTTTCCGTTTAATAAAGGGATGGGAAGTATCTGATTCAATTGAACAACCACAATCAGCTAAAATTGCAATTGAATGGTATACCGCAAAGTTCCAAAAAACCTTATCAGATACTGAAAAATCTTTTAGTCAATTTCGTATTAGTGAAGCTTTAATGAGTCTTTACAAACTAATTTGGGATGACTTTTCATCTTGGTTTTTAGAGATGGTAAAGCCCGCATACCAACAGCCAATTGATGCTAAGACCTTTAAAGCTATAATATTATTTTTAGAAGATAACTTAAAGCTATTACACCCATTTATGCCGTTTATATCAGAGGAAATTTGGCAGCAAATAGCAGATAGAACACCTGAAGAAGCTTTAATTATTGCTGAATACCCTAAATCAACTGAATTTGATGAACATGTAATTAAAGAGTTTAAAGTGGTTTCAGAAGTTATTTCAGGAATTAGATCCATTAGAAAAGATAAAAATATTGCTTTTAAAAATAAAATTGAATTTTCAGTTTTAAATAATGGCAAAGTGAATTCAGATTTTGATGCTGTAATTGAAAAATTGGCTAATTTGTCTTCAATTAATTATGTTGATGAAAAAGTAGATGGAGCAATGAGTTTTAGAGTAAATTCTACTGAATATTTCATTCCGATGAGTACTGATATAAACATCGAGGAGGAAAAAACGAAGTTAGAAGAAGAATTGAATTATACAGAAGGTTTCTTACAGGCTGTTCAAAAAAAATTGAGAAATGAACGATTTGTAGATAACGCACCTGAGCAAGTAATTAAAATTGAACGTCAAAAAGAGGCAGATGCTTTAGCAAAAATTGAAACTATAAAGTCCAGTATAAAAAGCTTGTAAATTATAAGCACATTTTGCTATGGCTGGCAACGTGCTTTAGAAAAGGGATTCAAATTTTTAGAATCCCTTTTTGTTTATATTTATTTTCTTCAAAGTTAGATTCATAAAACTCAAAAGTGCATTTGATTTCCAGGTTTTTGACTTAAAAAAAGTCGTTTTATGTTAAAAAAATAACTTAAAAATAATTGTTACATATTACATAATTCGAATTTAATATATTTGTTAAAACATAAATTTTATGAAGTGTTATAGTCTAATATTATTCACATTTTTATCTGTATTTCTACAAGCTCAAAATCAATTAGAATTATCATATCATTTACCACAAAACTTGACTTATAATGCCAGCATTCCCACACCGGAAAGCATTCTAGGACATAAAGTTGGTAAATGGCACGTCACTCATGATAAGTTGGTATTGTACATGAAGACTTTAGCCAAATCGTCTCCAAGAATTACAATTGAAGAAAGAGGAAAAACTTTTGAAGGCAGGCCATTATTACTTTTAACTATTACTGCTTCTGAAAATCACGATAATATTGAGAATATCAGAGTTAATCATTTGAAATTAACAGAATGGAGCCATAGCGACCAATTAGATGTAACAAGCATGCCATTAGTTGTTTATTTGGGGTTTTCAATTCACGGTAACGAGGCAAGTGGTGCCAATGCAAGTTTATTGTTAGCTTATTATTTAGCATCAGCTGAAGGTGCTGAAATTGAAGCCTTGCTGAGTAATACGGTTATCTTACTTGACCCTACATTGAATCCTGATGGCCTGCAACGATTTGCATATTGGACTAACACGAATAAGAGCAATACTATTAATTCTGATCCGAATGATAGAGAATTTCATGAAGTTTGGCCTGGTGGCAGAACAAATCATTATTGGTTTGATATGAATAGAGATTGGTTGCCTGTTCAATTACCAGAATCGAAGGCAAGAGTTGAATCCTTTCAAAAATGGATGCCAAATATTCTAACTGATCATCATGAAATGGGTAGTAATTCTACATTCTTTTTTCAACCCGGTGTTCAATCAAGAGTGCATCATTTAACACCTAAAATGAATCAAGAACTTACCAAAGAAATAGGTAATTATCATGCTAAAGCATTAGATAAAATTGGCTCATTATATTTTACGGAAGAAAGGTTTGATGATTTTTATTATGGAAAAGGCTCTACTTATCCTGATATTAATGGTGGAATCGGAATTTTATTTGAACAGGGGAGCTCAAGAGGGCATGCCCAAAAAACAGTGAATGGTATAATAACATTCCCATTTGCGATAAGAAATCAATTTACGGTAGCACTGTCTACTTTAGAAGCTGCCAAGGAAATGAGAATCAAATTACTGAATTATCAACGTGATTTTTATAAAAATGCTAAAAAAGAAGCTTCAAGGGATCCTATAAAAGCTATTGTTTTTGGTGATGCCAAAGATGCTGCTAAATCTTTCCATTTAGCAGAAATTTTGAACACACATAAAATTGTAATTCACAAGCCTACATTTGATTTTTCAGTAAATGGAATAAATTTTAAAAAAGAAAATAGTTTTATTGTACCAACCAACCAAAAGAACAGTAAGCTTATAAAAGCGATGTTTGAAAAGCAAACCAAGTTTGCAGACAGTTTATTTTATGATATTTCGGGGTGGACATACCCATTAGCATTTAATCTGGATTATGCTGAATTAAAAACAACTTCGAATATTGGTAATATAATATCCGATCTAGAAGTAAATAAGGGAAAGGAATTATTTAAAAGCAGCTATGCTTATTTAATGGAATGGCATGACTATTATACACCCAAAGCATTGAACGCAATTCTTAATAAAGGTATCAAGGCAAAAGTTGGAATGAAGCAATTTTCACTGGAAGGAAATGATTATGATTATGGTACCATTTTAATTCCTGTTCAAAATCAAAATTTGAATGAAAATGATCTTTATGATGTTTTGCATAATATCGCCACAAATAGCAACATAACCATTACAGGTGTAAAAACCGGACTAACCAAAGGAATTGATTTAGGCAGCAATCAATTTAAAAATATTTCAAAACAAAGGGTGGCGATGCTCGTTGGAAGAGGTATTTCATCCTACGACGCCGGTGAAATCTGGCACCTATTCGATCAACGGTATGAAATGAATATTACAAAGCTAGATATCTCTTATTTAAGCAGTGTTGATATTTCAAAATACACGACTATTATAATTCCGAATTTGTCAACCAGATCAAATGCTACTATACTTAAAAAGCTTAAACCATGGGTGCAAAACGGAGGTGTTTTGATTGGTTATAAAAATGCAGTTAAGTGGTTGTCAAACAATAAGTTGATCGATTTGAAATATGCAACAGTGAATGTTAAAGCAAATAATATATCATTTGAGCAGAAAGATAATTTTTCTGGAGCGCAAAAAATTGGAGGCGCAATTTTTGAGACAAGACTGGATAGATCACATCCAATAAATTTTGGATATGCAAGAAATAAACTACCAATGTTCAGACAAACTAAATTATTTATTAAACCTGATAGCATTAGTTATAATAATCCCATAAAATATACTAATAACCCATTATTGAGTGGTTATATTTCAAAACCAAATCTTGAGGTGTTAAAAAATACTGTTCCATTTCAAGTGAAACGATTAGGTAAAGGGCGAGTCATAGTATTTACTGATAACACCAATTTTAGAGCTTTTTGGTACGGGACGAATAAATTGTTAATGAATGCTGTATATTTTGCGAAAGAAATGTAGTTAACTTACTTTTTCACCATTTTTTAAATTTGGTTTTGAAGCTTGCAATAGCACAATTTGATTTAGGCTATTTTCAACTCCCAGTATTAAGCATTCACTAAAAAAATTGGCAATTTGTTTTTTTTGAAAATTAACAATTGCCATTACTTGTTTATTTAATAGCTTTTCTTTAGGGTATAAATCTGTTATTTGAGCACTTGATTTTTTAATACCTAGATTGCCAAAATCTATAGTTAACTGATAAGCAGGATTACGAGCATTTGGAAAATCATTAACTTCTAGAATAGTTCCAATTCGAATATCAACATTATTAAAATCTTCAAATGATATTTCCGGTTTCATGTTATATTATTAATTATCGATTACTATAAATTCAATTCTTATGTTTAATTGGTGTTCAGCATCTGTACATCTAACACCATTTGAACATTTATTTACTAATTTGGTTTCTCCAAATCCTTGTGCTGAAACCCTGTTTGAATCTATACCTTTTGAAATAATAAATTCTTTTGTAGCTCTGGCACGATCATTTGATAGATTTAAATTGTAATTGTCAGGGGCTCTACTGTCGGTATGCGACTCAATCTCAATACTTATCCTAGGATATTTCTTAAGAATTTCCACTACTTTATTCAATTCAATGGCGATATCCTCCTTTATTTCCGATTTATTTAAATCAAAATAGATTTTATTTGTTTTAATCATTTTTCTATTACGAACGAAAACAAAATCAGCACTATATGACAAATATACCTCTTTTTTAAAGCCTTCATCAGACATATTTGATGTATGAATTAGTATTGTACTATTTCGATAATCTTTATGTGATATATCTACCCTATATTCAGTGTTACATTCAGTTTCAAATTCAAAATTAGTTTTATCTTTTATTGTCAATGATTCTACTAACTCGTTGCTTTTGTAAATAGATACGATTGCATTTGGAAGACGTTTGTTAGTTACTTTATCTAAAACTACAATTGTAAATAATTGGGAACAATGCTTTATTGGAGTTAAAACAATATTTTTAATTATATCTGACTTGTTAGTGTTTTCATAAATAACTTCAAATTCATTGGTTTCAAACTTATCCTTTTGTGCAATGATTTTATATGTCTCATTACATTTTAGATCAAAACGATATTTTGCTCCTTTTTGAATTGTTTGAGTTCCTACTACTTCATTTTCATGATAGATTGCTATCTGGACATTGTCCAGTACTTGTCCGTTATTTTTATTAAAGAATATACCAGATATAATTTGACTGCAGTCTATATCATCCTTGTCTTTGATGCTAAATACATATATGTCGGCATCCCCTTTTCCTTCCTTACGAGTAGAACTGAAAAAACCTAACTTGTTGTTAATTACAAAAGCAAAATCATCAGCTTTGCTATTAATTGGTTTTGGTAAATTCACAGGTTTTTGAAAAACACCATCTACTAATTCACTTTTAAATATATCCAATCTTCCTCTTCCATCATGCCCGTAAGAGGAGAAGTACAGTACATTGTTTTCATCAATAAAAGGAAACATCTCTGCCTTTTTTGTATTGACATTAGGACCAAGATTTTTGGGTTCACTATAACTACCATCACTGTGTATGTCAACAACATAAATATCTGTTTCTCCAAAACTACCAGGCATATTGGAAATAAAATATAATTGTTGGCCATTCTTACTTAATTCGGGGTTTCTTACAGAGTATTCACTACTGTTAAATGGTAGAGGGCTTGTTTTAATTATATTGAAATTTTTATCAAATGTAGCTTTAATTATACGCAACGTTTTCCATTTTGCAGAATCTATTCTCTTTTGGGTATTGTAAAAATTATTCCAAGTGAAAAACACTGTTTTTAAATCAGCGGAAAATGTAATGTCGGATTCAAAAAATTTATTATTTGCCTCATTTGTAAACTTATCTGTTTGAATAATATCACCCTTTTTGTTCAAAATACCTGAGTATAATTCCAGATAAAGCTGCCTGTTATTTTGTCGTCTGTCTTTTATAAATACATTGTCATTTTCAGTTTTTTTGGAGGACGCAAACAGGACCTGGTTATTATTGGTATAGGTCACCCCAAAATCGGCATATTTTGAATTTACTGAAGAATTAAATATTTCATATATCTGCTCCTGGGAACATAAAATATGAACAAACAAAAACAACGATAGCTGAACAATTTTTTTCATGAAAATAAAATGAATCTACTTTTTTGAAAGTTTTTCGAATACCCAAGCCGGACCTATAAGTAAAAATTGTAAATCTTTAAAAAAAGAAGGCTTTTTCCCTTCTAATTTATGTCCATAAAATTGCCCTATCCACGCTAATATAAAAATAGCTAAAGAAAAGTAAAATATTGAAAGAACGGTTGATAAATAATAATTTCCAACTAAACAAATCACAGAGAAAAGAAACATTTTAATAAAAGTATTGAACGACAATCGTATATAAAATATCATTAAAAAAATGATTATAATAGATGCCCAATTTTCAATTAACGGGATATCGAGTTTTAGAGTATTCATTATATTGTTTGAGGGGATACTCATGAGCATTCCAATAATGCTAAAAAAAATAACCGGAACACATATATAATGTATTACTTGATTTGTTTTATTTTGATGACTTTCAGCATATTCATCAAACCACTGTTGTAAAGACTTCATTTTAATTGTAGCGTTAACAAACGTTAACATTAATTTCTGGTGAATATTAGTTATTATTGTTAAAATATTTCATCTTTGGGCCTGGAAATATTTTAGTAAAGATATAAAAATAACATTATTTCATAAAATCCTAAGAAACAACATTATAATGATAAAAAGTCATATCAGATTGAGTTTATTATTTGTGATAATATTTGCGGTAATACCATGGAATAAATCCTTTTCCCAACAAATTACTGGATTAGTTATTGATGAAGAAAAACTACCTCTGGAGTTTGTTTCTATTGCTCTATTGCAAACAAAAGATTCATTACTGGTTCAATACACTTCAACAGGGGAAGATGGAAAGTTTAATTTATCAGGATTTAAGGAAGGTACCTATATGCTGCAAATTTATTTAATGACTTACCAGGCCAATCAAAGAATTTTAACTTTATCTAAAAAAGCAGTGGATTTAGGAACTGTTGAATTGAATAAAGAAGTCAATCAATTGGATGAAATTACTATAAATGCTGTTGTGCCAATAATAATAAAGCAAGATACTATGGCTTTTAACACAAAAGCCTTTATGGTAAAACAAGATGATAATGTTGAAGACTTGATTAAAAAACTTCCGGGTGTTGAAATTGGTACCGATGGTACTGTAACAGCACAAGGAGAAGAGGTTACTAAAATACTGGTGGATGGTAAAGAATTTTTTAATAATGACCCAACAATTGCATTAAAAAATTTGACTGCCGATGCTATAAAAAGCGTGCAAATTATAGACGAAGAAAGCGATGATACAAGAACTACAGGGATCAAGGATGGCGAAAAAAGGAAAATCATAAACTTGGTATTAAAAGAAGGAAAAAAATCCGGATATTTTGGTAAAGTGGGCGCGGGAATTGGAACAAATGACAGGTATACCTCTAATTTTGATATCAATAGATTTACAAGCAAGTCACAATTGGCATTATTTGGAAATTTGAACAATATAAATAATACCGGGGCAACAGTTTTTAGAAGAGACGGAAGTCGAAGTAATAATAATGGTTATTTAACTACGGGAACTTCCGGTGCAAACTATAATTATGAGTTTAAAAAAGATTTGGATCTAAATTTCGATTATCATTATGGTTATTCCGACAGAGAGCAGGAGGAAACTTCGAAAAGAACTGAGTTTACGAATGAAAAATCATTCACATCGGAAAGAGAAAATATCAGTGAAAATATATCAAACAATCACAATTTCAACTTTAGTTTAAGAGATAGGTCTGTCAAGGACGCCTATTTAGAACTGAGAGGGAATTTTAAAAATGATGACAGAGAATCGAATGCTAATAATTCTACTATATTTTTTAATGAAAATGGGATGGAAGATACCAATAGCAGTAGAATTACAAGTAGTGATGATTCTAGAAATAATGGTGGATTATCATTTTCTTATAGAAAAAAACTCAATGAATTAGGAAGAAACTTAAGAATCAGGAGTGGTATTTCGTTTACAGATAATGATGATATAAATTATCAGGAATCGTTAAATAAATACAATATTTCTGATAATGCTAATTATTATGAATCGGATGAAGTTACGAATAGGAATGAGCAAATTAAAGGATTGAAATACAATGTATCTTTTAGATATATGGAGCCTATAATTGAGCATCATTTTGTTAGTTTTTCGTCCAGATTGAATAATGAAATTAATGAGGATAATATAGACCAGACAAAAACCATAAATTCTATTGAGCAAAATCCACTGATATATCAATTAGATTTAAAAAATCGGGATTATGAAAACCGATTAGGCTATGTTTTTAGTAAAGATAAATTACAAATTTATATTTCTGGAGAATTAGAAACAATAAAGCAACAAATGGATTTGGATAATGGTTCTGTAATTGATAAAAAATATGAGAATTTGTTGCCAAGGGCCACATTAAGTTATGAATATAAGAAAGGAAAAAGATTCAGATTCAGGTATTATAAATCTACACAAGTACCAAGTTCTAATCAATTGAATCCTGTGATAAATGATTTCAATCCACTTTATATAACCACTGGTAATATAGATTTAACACCTGAAGAATCAAATAATTATAACGTCATGTTTTATTCACATGATTATAAAAATGCTACAAGTTTCTTTTCATATTTGAATTATAGTAAAACCTCCAATGCAATTGTTACGAATAGGAGTATAGATGATAATTATGTACAGTATTTGACATACGATAATTTCGGATCTAAATCAAGTTTTAGAGGTGTATTACATTTCAGCAGAAAAATTAAAAAGCTTGGAATGAGATATACCGTGAGAATATCTGGGAATACGAGTGATTATATAACAATAATTGACGATGCTTTTAATAATACAAAAAGCAAAAGCGCTAGTTTTGGACTGAGTTTTGGTAATGACAATAAGAATAATATGGATATCACTGTTGGAGCAAATTACGATCTCAACAAAACAACATATTCAATTCAACAAGAAGACAGAGATTATTTTAAGCAGAATTATTATTCTAAGTTTGATTGGGATTTTACAAATAGTTTGAATTTTAATACACAATTTGATTATTCTTTATATACCGACAATAATTTTGATTCTCAATCGGTTCCAATTTGGAATATGGCTTTGGAATTCGCTTTTTTAAATGGAAAAAGAGGTAATTTAAAACTTCAGGTATTTGATATCTTGGATGAAGATGTTGGGATTCGAAGAACAAGCTCCGAAAATTATTATGAAGAGACTTTCAGTAAAAATATTGGTACTTATGCCATGTTAAGTTTTACTTATAATATCAAGCCCCCTACAGGAAAAAGCAGTAAAAGAGATACCGGAGGGGGCAGATATCGACGTCATCATAAACATTAAATGAGTAGAACTTCTGTTTACATTCATTAATTTACAAAATATTTAGGTGTAATTGTAGATACATTTACTATCATTTTGGAAACATTCTTTGATTTTCCTATGACTTTCAATTTTTCTCAAATTTATTCTTTCTTCTCCAGTCTTTTTAGATGGCGTTTAGCACGTGGATTACCGGAATCCAACGCTAAGGATTTTTTGTAATTATGAATTGCTTGAATAGTATCTCCGCTTTTCATATATGCTTCTCCTAAACTGTCATAAACGTTGGAGCTATAAGGGTAAAGAGCGACGTTAATTTTGAAAATATTGATGGCATCATTATAGTTGTCATCTCGTAGTTTTTTATATCCCAGTGAGTTCAAATCACTTTCATTTATAGCACTGTCTAACGAATCCTTTTTCTTTATAGACAGGAAAGCCTCTTTTGCTTTATCAAATTCATTATTCTTTAAATACTCACTTGGAGTTTTTTCATCGCCTTTAAGTTTTCGGAAATTATAAACAATAGGATTGTCTTTTTCTTTGGGTACTAAAACTATATATTCCAGTTGATCTGAGGGATTTGTTAAAAACTGAATTTTTTCATTCATTTCTTTAACATAGAATGTATTCTCATCTACCTTAAGTGGTTCTATTTTTGTTGCCCCACGCCATTTCAGAATCATTTTTTTTTCATTAAAATAAACTTCAATTACTTCATCTGAATTGTATAAATATCTTCCGGAATATTTTTCAATAAATTCTTCGCTATAATTATTTGTGCTGCAGCCAATTAGGAGTAGATAGAATACAATTGAAATAGTATTTTTTACTTTCATATTAAGTTGTTATTAGTATGTAAAAATATAAAAATCGTCTAAATCTTTTAAGAATTAGACGATTTTAATTTTGATTTGTAACACTATTATTTTACATCCATCAATTCAACATCGAAAATCAACGTTGCATCAGGTGGAATAACTCCACCAGAACCACTGCTTCCATATGCTAAATTCGATGGAATAACAAAACGAGCTTTGTCTCCAACCTTCAATAATTGAATTCCTTCATCCCATCCAGCAATTACTTGCCCAATACCAATAGTAAAATCTATTGGTTGTTTTCGCTGATATGATGAATCAAAAACGTGTCCGTCTAATAATTGCCCTTTATAATGTACTGATACCATAGTACCTTTCTCAGCCTTTTTTCCGCTGCCCTCTTGCAAAATTTTATAGCGAAGTCCACTTGGAGTTTCATCATACCCTGCTGATACTTTATCCATTTTAATTTGCTGCAATTTTTTGGATTCAGCTTCTTTTTTTGCTCTTGAACCTTCAAAAACTCTAAATGATTCAACTGCATTAAAATTTTCAGCTTGTTCACCAACCCTAATAATTTCGAGGGATATCAACACATCATTTTGCGCCACGGTATCAACAATATCCTGTCCTTCAATAACATTTCCAAAAATGGTATGTTTATTATCTAACCATGGTGTTGCTACATGCGTAATAAAAAACTGGCTTCCATTGGAAGCTGCTCCTGAGTTTGCCATAGATAAAATTCCAGGAGTATTATGTTTTAGTTCAGGATGGAACTCATCATCAAAATTATAACCCGGTGACCCTGTTCCTGTTCCTGATGGGCAGCCTCCCTGAACCATAAAATCTGAAATTACCCGGTGGAACTTTAAACCATCATAATAAGGCTGGCCTTGTGGTTTGGCACTGTTTTCAAGTTTTCCTTCAGCTAATGCTACAAAGTTACCTACAGTTCCCGGAGTTTTTTCAAATTCCAAGTTTACCAAAATATCACCTTTTGAAGTATTAAATTTTGCGTACAATCCGTTGTCCATATTTTATATATTTTTAAATCATGCAAAGATACATTCTTTCATTTCAAATGAAAGAAATATTCTTAAAATTCCTTTGATGGTCTAAAACAAAAAATCCGCTAAATAGCGGATCTTAAATTACTTTTTCAAGAAAATGTTACTATACATCAGCAACAATTCGTGTTTGTGTAGTTTGGTGCTCAATTTTTTGTGCATCACTTGTCAAACCACATCCTTTAGTGGCTTTACAGGCACTAAATAGTAATAATGCCATTGCGATTCCTAAGAAATAAGAAGCTAATTTTTTCATTTTTATTTGGGGTTTATTAAACAATTAACGTTCGAATATACAATTTATTTTATAAATATAATTTATTTAAGGTATACTCAATTAGCTCTTCAACAGGTTTATAAGGGTTTTTGCTATAGGTTCCATTGGCTCTGTTTGCAATGATAGCATTCATGGAACAAGCATTATGACCTAATAACCTGGCCAAACCGTATATTGCAGAAGTTTCCATTTCAAGGTTGGTAATTTTTATACCCTTATAATCAAAACTATCAATTTTGCTATTTAAATTGGGGTCTTGTATCGGTAATCGCAATACGCGTCCTTGCGGACCGTAAAATCCCAGAGCCGTTGCCGTGATTCCGGTATAAACACGATCACTAATAAGTTTTCTCTCCAGTTTTTCACTGTTTTTTACAAAATATGGCCTGGGTTTCTTAGGATCCCAGTTTGTGTGCTGAATAAATGATTCTTCAAAATCGGTTTCTAAAATATGGTCACAAACATAAGAATGAAGTACCCCATCCAAACCCAATCCATACTTAGCTAAAACAAAGCTATCAACGGGAATATTACTTTGCAATGAACCGGATGTCCCAATTCTAACAATATCTAGTTGAATATGTTCTTTTTTAATGGTTCTTCTATTTAAGTCTAAGTTTACCAAAGCATCCAGTTCATTCATGACTATATCAATATTATCAGGTCCTATTCCTGTTGATATTACTGAAATGCGTGTTCCTTTATAGGTTCCTGTTATTGTTCTGAATTCTCTTTTCTGAGTTTCAAACTCGATGGAATCAAAATGTTTTGAAACTTTTGGAACCCTGTTCTGATCCCCAACAAGAATGATGTTTGTTGAAATATGTTCTGGTCTTAAATTTAAGTGGTAAACACTACCATCCGGGTTTAAAAATAATTCTGAGGCTGCTATTTTATTCATATTATTATCCGCCAATGCGTTTTACGTGATATCCCTCTTTTGTAAGGATCTCCATTATTTTATCTCTGTAATTTCCTTGAATAAGGATTTCGCTATCTTTTACACTCCCACCAACTCCACATTTAGTTTTGAGCAATTTACCCAATGCTTTCAAATCTTGTTCATTTCCAATGAAACCCTTGATTACCGTTACAATTTTACCTGCTCTGCCTTTGTTTGAAAAATGTGCTTCTAAATATTGTTGATTAGGAGTTAGGGTTGTTTTTTTCTCATCATGTTCATATTCAAAATCATTATTTGTGGAAAATACAAATCCACCTAAATCTTCTAAACTACTTAATTTTTTTTTATCCATTTTTCAACATAAAAGAATTTACAAAAATAAGAAAACTATAGTTATTTTTTGATTTTATTCCATATAAAAAGTAACGCTGCTAAAAGCTCAAAAACAAGGCCAGTTGCCATTAATAAATTTGATTGTGACCAATTGAAAAAATTTGAGATTACTCCTGCTAAAATTAAGAAAATACCAAATGTAAATAATGAGACTACTCTTTTTGAATTCATAATAATAAATTTTTTGTGCTAGTTCTATTTATAGATATGATTAGATGAATACGAATATTATTTTTCCTTTTTGAATAAAGGGATAAGGTAGCTAAGAGAATAATTAAATCCAACTCCCAGATCATTTGAAAACACCCTATTGAATCCAGGAACATGAAGGTTCTTAAAATTGTCTGGTTCTATGGTATTCATCATTTTTTTAATACTAAAACTTGCTCCCAAATATAAATTATTAAAGGTTTCTACTTTTAAACCAAAAACGAAATCTATCCACTGAGCTGTTAAATCATTGAATTCAGTATTGGGTTCTATATTATCGGGATTAAAATAGGTTCCCTTTACGTTTATTGTATAATTATTCAAGGTCTGGCTAAAAAAGCTCATTCCATATCTGACACCTGCATATATTTCGTTAGTCATTCCAATCCAGTTTTCATAAGCATTGTAATTTACTCCAACTTTGATATAAGAGCCTTTTGTAGTAAAATTCAAAAAATCTTCTTGTATTGTTTTTTCTTGAAATCCGAGTTCAACGGCAGCATAAAGATTCTTTTTAAATCGGAAATCTCCAAGTATTTCGAATCCTTTTGAATCTTCATCAAATAATGAAATTATAGGCTGACTTAGATCAATTCCTAATCTCAGACCATAGTTTTCTTTAATTTTAATAGTATCTTGTTGTTGTTGAGATTTTACAGATACCGTAATTAATATACTAATGGTAAATATTAATATGTGTAGTTGTTTCATTTTCAATTGTTGAATTAATAATTTCAGTATCTTTTATCCACAGGTTAGTAGTATTTCCAACAGCCAAATTATCAAATATAGTTTTATAACCGCATGACCGTGAAACAAAAATATCATTTCTGGAATAGTTGAATTCAACAGTATCTCTTATGGCATTATTTTCGATTACATATTTGGTGATATTTTCAGCTAAATTCAGTGGAAGTACTATTGAATCCAATGATTCATTGCTATAATCAGTGATACTGTCTTTACCAACGGCCCAAACATATGTATTAGATAGTTCTTTCAGTTGGCCGCGATCTTCATCATTGTAAAATCTAATAATTAATTTAGGCGTTATCTGTTCAACACAGATGTCATCTTTTTCACAACTAAATAGTGTCATTAAAAATACAACTGATAAAATTATATATTTTTTCATTCCCATATTATTTTAATTCTAAAAGAGCCACATTCTCCACATGATGTGTTTGCGGAAACATATCTACCGCTTGTGTTTTTATAATTTTATATTGTTCTTTCAACAATGCCAGGTCACGAGCTTGTGTAGCAGAATTACAGCTGACATATACAATTCTTTTTGGAGAAATATCAAGTATTTTAGCAACTACCTTTTTATGCATTCCATCACGCGGAGGATCAGTGATGATAACATCAGGATGCCCATGTTTTTCAATAAAATCATCGTTAAAAATATCTTTCATGTCTCCGGCATAAAATTCAACGTTTTTTATATTATTTAATTGTGCATTCAATTTGGCATCTTCAATAGCCTCAGGAACTGATTCGATTCCAATAACTTTTTTCGCATTATTTGCAACAAATTGAGCAATTGTTCCGGTTCCGGTATACAAATCAAACACTGTTTCGCTACCTGTTAAGTTAGAGAAATTGCGTGTTATTTTATACAATTCATAGGCTTGAATTGAATTTGTTTGATAAAATGATTTTGGTCCAATTTTGAATTTAAGCCCTTCCATTTCTTCAAAAATGTGATCTAGCCCTTTAAATAAAATGATTTCCTGATCGTACAAAGTATCATTCCCTTTACTGTTAATTACATATTGAAGCGATGTAATTTGTGGAAATTCATGTACAATTGCGTTCAATAAGGCTTCCCGTTTATCAACTGCCTCTTTAAAGAATTGCAATACAACCATTATTTCACCATTCGATGAAATTCGAAGCATAAGTGTACGTAAAAATCCTGATTGTTCTCTTGGATTTTTACGTACACCTATGCTTCGAATTTCATCGAATGGTGAAATAATGGTTGTATTGCAATTCTTTAAAGAGGCAGCTGATAAACGGG
>PVMS01127022.1_pt1 | contig 36908 bp, 36 predicted proteins | sample 1853461 | NCBI WGS metagenome assembly PVMS01 (sample SAMN08582032, study PRJNA380276) | Marine sediment metagenome, whole genome shotgun sequencing project. | isolation source: ocean sediment barecode stripped | collected 2017
CTGGTAAATCACGTTTATCTGTTCACTGCCGGAATAGCGCTCCCGCAGCGTCTGAACTTGATGGCGAAACAGCGCGGCAGCGTCTTTTGCCGGCTGCGAATTGCCTGTCAATCGCCCAATATGCTCTATCGCAGTAGCGACATCGTCCAGACCGTCGGTGCGAATCACCTCGACACGAAAGCCTGCCTGGCGCAGCTGGTCAATCACATGCGCTGGAGTACCATTTTCCCAGGCCAGCAATAAGTCCGGCCTGACAAGCGCTAGCTGCTCCTGGTCGATCAGGAATGCGTCACTGATGATCGGTAGTTCTGCGGCGGCCGGCGGATAGTCGGTGTACGCGCTGATACCGACAAGTTTATCGCCGGCCTGTGCAGCGTATACCAGTTCGGCGAGATTCGGTGCCAATGTAACCACACGAATGTCAGCACCAATTTCGTTATTCTGACTGTCGTGCGTGGTGGGATTGACGTTGCTTACTTTTTCGCAGGCAGTGACGAAAAACAAAAGTGCCGCTATGCGTAACGCAGCGCTCCGCGCTTTTTTCACACGGACCAGCCGTACAAGGTCATTGCCGCAATAACTGCAGCCCAAATAAATAGAAGGCGGAATACCATTCCGTTAGCGGCTGCCGCGCCGCGAATCGCACGATCGGTGTCACTTTCCCCATCCAGCTTATGCAGGGCCAGGGCAGCCGTGCCAACTCGAGCCAGCAGTTGCTCACTCTGTGTAATTAGCGTTACCAACTGCCCGTCGGCGGGTGTACGCCACGCAGACTTTGCGCCGTCAAAGCTGCCGGCAAGCCCGAAGCCAATAGCTGTCAACCGGGCCGGAATCCAGGCCAGCCAGCCATGGAGGTGGCCGGCTGCATGGACCAGGCGGTCGGCGGCATCGGATGCCGAAGCCTCGCCGTCATTCGGCGCTTCCACGCGAGCGGCTTTGAATACAGCCCGACGGCGCATCAGGTCGGTAACTCTGTATGCCCAGGCCCCAACCGGCCCAAGCACAACAAACCAGAAAATGACGGCAAAGAGCCGATTGTTGGCCTGAATGCACACCGCTTCCTCAAAACACTGCGTGCGCTCGGCGACCGAATCCGGTAGCTCAGTTTCAGTCATCGCTTTGACACTGGCATTTATTCGGTCGTCGTCACCGGTCTCCAATGCGCCGCAATACTCATCGACGTCCTCACCGATATCTTTCGGGCCCAACGAGAAAAACAAGACAAAAACCGCCAGGAACAGGTACGGAAAACCAAACAGCGTGTCGCCGAGGCTTAGCCGAATCAACAGAACCGGCAGTACCAGAACGACAGCCAGCATGAGTACGGGTATGAGAGCCGGCCATTTGTGAAACCGGTCCACCTGGCGGAAACCACTGTCAATCACGCGGTCAAACCAGCGCAGCTCGCGCAGGTGGAAGAAGCGAGTCGCGAGTCTCTCTATAACAAGCCCAATAAGTAGTGCAAGTAGTTTCATGCTGTCCCTGAATGCTGACCGGCAATGCCATCATACAATCGAAGCCAGTCGAAAACAGGGCCGGGATCCATTTTTCGTCCGGGAGCGATATCGCAATGCCCGGCTATCCGCCTGGCATCCAGGCCCGGACAGGCTTGCATCAACGCGATGACAATACCAACAAGCACCTCATATTGCTGGTCGGTATATTCAATATGGTCTTCACCCTCAAGTTCAATACCAATGGAATAGTCATTGCAGCCGGGGGCGCCACGAAAAGCGGACTCGCCGGCATGCCAGGCACGCCGGTTGAATGGCACGAATTGCACAACCACCCCGTCCCGCCGGATAAGGACGTGAGCACTCACCTGCAATCCACGAATTTCGGAAAAATACGAGTGTGCATCCCAGTCCAGTTTGTTCAGAAATAGTTGCTCGATCTGCGGCCCTCCGAATTCTCCTGGCGGCAAACTGATTCCATGCACGACCACCAATCGCGGATCAAGGCCGTCGGGCCGGGCATCCTGATTCGGTGACGGACGCTGCTGTGCCTCGCGGAGCAAACCGCTGTCACCATCGATTGTGTAGCTGCCTGTTGAAGCGTCGTTCAGACCATTATTCCTTTGCGCATGCATCTCTGCGGTACAAAACGGATCGGGCTTTGACATACTCGTTCCGATCGATGCTTAATGTCAATGTAACGATCCTGACCGCCATTATCCATGTCACCAACACGCCTTTATAGCCCGGTCCCGCTACAGCCGCACAGCCAACTCACGCTTGATAGCGGCCATGCGCGCTACCTTACACGCGCTCTCAGATTTCGGCTCGGCGATACGCTGACGCTGTTCGACGGATCCGGCGGCGAATATGATGCAAAAATTGTACGGGTCGGGAAAAACGGCGTCGACATTGAAACCGGTACATTTCTGGATCGTTCCGCCGAGTCGAACCTGGCGATCCGGCTGGTCCAGGGAATCTCGAAGGGCGATCGCATGGGCACCGTGGTACAGAAAGCTACGGAGCTGGGCGTGCAAAGAATTACACCCATACTGAGTGAATATTCCGTGGTCCGGCTGGACGATGGAAAGGCGGCAAAGCGTCGCGACCACTGGCAGAAAATTGCTCAAAGCGCCTGTGAACAATGCGGTCGAAATGTGGTGCCGATCATCGACGAAGTGATATCAATAAATGCCTGGTATGAAAAAAGCCATAGCGGTTTTTCAACCCAGGTCGTTTTGACTCCCAATGCCCCCACAACATTATCGTCCACCCGCCACTCCGGAACAGAGCTAACGCTTCTCATCGGCCCCGAAGGTGGCTTCAGCAATACAGAACAGGAACGCGCTATCAGCACCGGCTTCGAACCTGTTTCCCTGGGCCCACGAATCCTGCGAACAGAGACCGCTGCCATCACCGCAATCTCCGTCATCCAAACGCTGTGGGGGGACTTTGCTTAGCTAACCCAGTCCTACTGCGCCGGTGTGAATATGGTCGAAATCGGTAAATCGGGGTCAGACTTCACTTTTTTTAGTCGCAGCTCCGATTTACCCTGCTAAAAAAAGTGAAGTCTGACCCCGATTTACCGATTTAGGCTTCGAGGGATTCCGTGGCAATCATTTCTTCGATCGCTTCCAGATTAGGTACCAACGGAAATTCGTTGATCATTTTTACCCGGCAAAGTACCGGTGCACCGTCAGGCCATCCCTCGGTGGAATCGAGTTTCAGGACTTCGCGATTAACCCGAACGAGCTGCGGGAAGCCTTGAGTGATGATGCCGAAAAAACCAGTCTTGAGTTTGCCTGTACTTGAATAGAATACGACTACCCGGGTTCTGCCAGTGGTTGCCGGAACGTCTTTGCCGATGGCGCCCTCGAACGCGATCACGGGCAACGCCCGGCCGCTCCAGTTTATGGTGCCCAACATCCAGTTCTGACTGCCCTCGCGACGGTCGGGTTCGGTGAAACGAACCACCTCCGCGACGCAGGCGCGGGGAATAATCAACCGCTCATCGGCAAGTGGGACCAGCAGGCTGTACAGCTCCTGTTCAGCGGTGCTCATGCCAGTTTAACTCCCTGCTCTTCCAGCAGCCGGGTAATAGCCTCGAGCAATTGCGAGTCCTGATATGGCTTGCCGAGATAGTCATTAACGCCGATTTCGATTGCACGGGCACGATGCTTATCGCCTACACGCGATGTAATCATGATGATAGGAACATCCGAGAAACGAGCATCGTTGCGTACATGTGTTGCGAATTCGTAACCGTCCATGCGCGGCATCTCAATGTCGAGCAGAATAAGATCCGGCTTGCCGTCCTGCAAGACACTAATGGCATCCAGGCCGTCTTTGGCAATTACAGAACGCATGCCATTACGTTGCAGGAATCGCTCGGTAACCTTGCGTACAGTGATGGAATCATCCACGACCATGACGAGTGGGCGGGTGTCTGCCGGTGTTGGCGCCGCATCTTTCAATTCGACCACCGGTGCACCGGTTCTGACCAGGGCGTTGATATCGAGGATCAAGACGATTCGACCATCGCCCAAAATGGTTGCGCCTGATATGCCGCGAATGCCGGCCAACTGTGGCCCAACGGATTTCACTACGATTTCCTGGCTGGCGATCATTTCATCCGTCAGCAATGCCGCAGAAAATTCACCGGCCCGTACAAGAATGACAGACACGAAAGAGTCGTCTTCGGGCAGGCTTGCAGACTGGCCGCCAAGATACATACCGAGATGCCGGAATTTGTAGGTTTCCTCACCATATTCGTAACTCGGCTCGCTTTCGCCCAGTAATGTTTCCAGTTCCGAGCGTGCAATTCGCACGACGCCCTCGACTGTCGGTAACGGCAGCGCGTAAACCTCGTCGCCAGTCCGAACGATCAGCGCCTGCGTGATAGCTAACGTAAATGGCAACCGTACGGTGAAATTTGTTCCCTGGCCGGTCACCGAAGATATTTGCAGCGATCCGCCAAGCTGCTTGACTTCATTGGCAACGACGTCCATTCCCACACCGCGCCCGGCCGACTGCGTAACCTTGTCAGCCGTGGAAAATCCTGGCGTTAGTATGAGCTGCATGATTTCGTCATCGCTGACCTTGCTTTCGGGCTTCAGCAATCCTCGCTCATAGGCCTTGCTTCGAATCGCCTCCACATTGAGCCCCGCACCATCATCGGCAACGTCGATCACCATTTCTGCACCTTCGCGATGCAGGCGAATCGTTATCTGACCCGTTGCCGGTTTGCCGGATGCCTGCCGCTCTTCGGGTGATTCCAGGCCATGTACGATGGCATTTCGCATCATATGCTCGAATGGCGGCAGCATTTTATCCAGTACCTGGCGGTCCAGTTCCCCGGACGCACCTTCCACTGCCAGCTCCGCACGTTTGCCTGCTTCAGTCGCGACCTGACGCACCAGCCTGGTCAGGCGTGGCACATGGCGCTCGAACGGCACCATGCGCGTGCGCATCAACCCGTCCTGCAATTCCGCGGTCACTCGCGATTGCTGAATAAGCAGAGTGTCGGCTTCCGAAGTCAGATTCTGCAGCATGTCCTTCAAACTGCCCATATCGTTCGCCGATTCGGCCAACGCACGTGACAGCTGCTGGATCGTCGAATACCGATCCATTTCAAGCGGGTCGAAGTCCTGTGCAACCAGCGTGTCCTGGTGCCGGTGCATGATCTGTTTTTCCGTCTCGATCTCAAGTTTTCGCAGCTGCTCCCGCAGGCGGCTGACCGTTTGTTCGAGCTCTTCCACATTGAATTCGATCGAACTGACCTGCTGACTCAGGCGCGATTGATAAATACTGATTTCGCCCGCCGCATTAAGCAGATCTTCCAACAGTTCGGCATCGATACGAGCAAATTCCTGCCGCTGGTCGCGAGCGGCTGACCGACGTAAGCCAGCTTTTGCTTTGGGCGCCTGTTCTGCCGCAACCGGTTCCGGCTCTGCTACAGGTTCTGGTTCTGCATCTGGTTCCGGCTCTGGCTCAATTGCCGTCGGCTGCTCCGGTTGTTCAGTTGGTATTTCTTCGGCGGCACGACGAATATCTTCCAGCTCATCGTTGATCGGCAAATCGACAATAACCATACTGACGGAATCTTCCGGTTCCGGCGTAAATTCGATGGATACCGAATCGCTGGTATCCAGATCGTCCTCACCTATCGCCGCCGCCACAGCGTCAATGGCCGTTTCGTCAACTGTCGGTACCTCGCCCGCATTGATGCGCTGGATGCGCTGCTCCAGATCAGTTGCGGCGGCAACTTTCTTCCCGGCAATGACCGTATCCCGCATGCGATGCAATTCATCGATGCTTTCCTGCAGCAGGTCTTCAGTGAGCTTGCTGAACTCAATCCTGCCGTCATCGATGTTGATCAGAAGTGCTTCGATCTCATGACTCAAATCACCCATGGCGGAGATACCCGACATGCGTGCGCCACCTTTCAATGTATGCAGGTGTCGCTTCAGTTCCTCGATGTGCTTCTGGGCACCCTTGTCTTTGCTCCATTGGCCAAGCGCTACGTCGGCGGCTTCCAGCAACTCCGCCGATTCTTCGGAGAATATGGCCGCAATTTCGGCGTCGTATTCGCCTTCTTCTGCCCGTTCCAGCTCAGGTTGAGTGACGGGCTCGGCCGCCTTTACCTCTTTCTCTGCCGGAGTTGCCTCGGGCTGTACCGCGTTCGTCAGGTTGGACAAATGGTCGATCAGGACGGCAAAATCCGGTCGCTTCTGAACTGGTTTGTTGACGTCATTAACAATTGACGCGATTGCTTGTGCTGCTGCGCGCAACGCGTCCGTTCCCGACTTCTGAAAACCGACCTTGTAGTCGTAAACACGCCGTACAAAGCGATTGAGCACACCGGCAACTGCGACGCCGCGCTCGACATTCGCCATGTTGGCACTGCCATGCAATGTATGGCACGCGCGGTACAGTTTGTCGGTGACCTGAAATGGCGGCTCATGCCCCTGGCACGCCTCCAGGTAAGCCTTGATGATCTGCAGGTGCCCCGCCGTTTCTTTGGCGAAGATATCGAGCAGAACCGGATCCATCTCCAGTGCCGGCGTTTCTTCTTTTTTGGCTTCCGATTTTTCTGTCTTGACTGTCAGAATCGCTGCATTCGGGTCACCGTCGGTGAATGCGTTCGCCCGTGCGATATAAAGTGCAATATCGCTCTCGGGCTCTGAACCAACCTCAAGTTGTTCAACCAGCTCCGGCACCACGGCTGCCGCTTCACCAATAAAAATGGTCATCGGTGGTGTACGTTGAAGCGTGCCGTTTATCAGCTTGTTCAACAGATTCTCGATTGACCAGCAATACTCGCCAATTCGCTCTGCCCCGACCATCCGGCCACTGCCCTTGAGCGTATGGAACGAGCGCCGGACGGTAATCAGAGTCTCTGCATCCGTGGCATTTTCCATCCACTTCGGCAAATTGCGCTTGATGGACGCAATTTCCTCCTTCGCCTCTTCGATAAACAACTCGAGCAATTCCGGGTCGAGGTGCTCAGCATCAGGAGAGATAACCGGCGCAGGCGCGGCCTCGGGCGCCCGCATTTTTGACGCTTGCAACTGTTGTTCTGCGATCGCGTCCAGCTCCGCGCGCTTGACCTTAATGGTGGGCTCAGCAGGCTCCTCTTCTTCCTTCGCGAGCCGTACTCCAAGGTCACGCAATACCACCAGGCAGGCCTCTGCATTATCAAGCATGTACCAGGGCTCGCTGCGGCCCGCTTTAACGGTCTCCATATAGTATTCGATGCTGACAATCGCATCTGCCAGGCGGTCTGTTTCTTTCTGTGTCAGTCGTTTCGGACCGCCGCCACGTAAAGTCAACGTTATGAGACTGCCTATTTGCTCGACAATCTGCATGGCACGGGTCTTGTTGAGCATTAACAAACCGGCCTTGATGCCGCGAATCAGCCCGGGAACACTGTCGATGCCTTGCGAGCTGCCCTGCGATACCATGCTCTGGCTGAATGTTTCTTTTATGCGCGCCAGGTTGATTATGCTCTCGCGCATGACCGCTTCAGCGACTTGTTTGTACTCTGCGTCGTCCTCGTCCGATCTGTCGGGCTCATCTTCAGCCGATACCGGGTCTGCCGGCACAATCAGTCTGAGCAACTGCTGGTCAAGTCGATCTTCCACCCGCAGCAAGGTCGATGCGATTTCGATAAGGGTTTCTTCACTGGCGGTGCCGCCACGCTCAACCACCAGCTTCAGTCGATCAATTTCTGTATTGATGTCACCACGCAGCTCGCCAAGTCCAAGCACGCCCAGCGTGTCACTGATTTTCTTCAACAGGTCAAGCTGCGGAATGAGTTCGGAACTCTTGTTCAGACCGGTTCTGACGTAAATATCAAGCACGTCCTTGACGCGTGCCAGATCTTCCTTGATCGCAGACGCTACGGTCTTCATCAATTTGACGCTGGGTGCCGATAGCGCTTCTCGCGCATGTTCTACCTGTTCGTCACCCGGCAAGAGCTCTGACAGGTTGAACGCCGCGCGTATTTCACTGATTCGTTCACCCGCGTTGCTGGATCGGGCGACGTAGTAGAGAAGATTATTCAGAAGATCGGTAACCGGATGCGTGTCGAATACATCAACGCCCTCATCGATCATCAGTTTCATTTGCCGGTCGGTCTGACCAAGCAGGCGCTTCAGTGCCACCGATGTTTCGAGCCCGCCATTTCGCAATGACTCCAGCACACCGCCTGCGACCCACCATAACTGAAGCATGTCGTCACGTGTCGCCGAGCGCTCCAGTCTATCCAGCACGTCGCTCAGTGTTTTCAGATGCCGGTCTGTATCGCCTCCCGTAATCCAGCCAAGCAGCGCGAGTTGAAACTTCGGGCGTAACTTGGTGGCCACGCGAACCGGATCCTCTCCGGAAGGTTCACGCTCTGTGCTGCGAGCCGGCTTGCTCGATGGCGACAGGTTCAGCAGCAGCAATGTGCCCTCGGAGAGCAATGGCTGACCTCTTGCTGCGCGCAGATCATTCAGCATCGGCAGCAAAACCAGCGCAATGTCGCGGCCGCCGGCAAGCAGGCGTTCAATGTAGATTGGCAACTGCACCATTGCCCGGGTTACGGCATCCAGACCGTCCTCGCGCCCTTTGCCGGCGCGCAGGTTACTGAGATACGTACAAACCGCTTCCATTTCCTCTGCAAGAAGGGCTGCTCCGTAGGTTTCCGTGATTTTGAGTGCACCACCGACCTGGTGCAGCAGCTGACCGCTGCGCACCAATGCGGCCGTGCCGCCGCGACCATCCACGCAGTCCTCGAGCGCCAGGTGTGCATTGCGGATGCTTTCCATCAGCTCAGTGCTGACTACCGCAAGTGCGTTGGAGGCCAAATCCTCCGGGCCGCTCTGGTCCAGCTGTTCCTGCATACCTGTGTCGCTACTCATGTTGATCGACCAGGAGTTCAGCCGGCTGCCTGATCCTTGGCCTGCACCTGGGGTTGTGGTGGCGGCGCCGCAGCACCGGACAAGGGACTGGCCTGGAGAGCTGCACTGGGCAACGTAAATCCTGCGACCGTCTGTCTCAGCTGCGATGCGAGTCCGGACAACTTGGAAATAGCGGCCGCGGTTGCTGTTGTCGCTTTTCCGGCTTCGACGCTGATTTCCTTCAGCTTCGTCGTGCGCCGGGTGACGTCTGCTGCCGCACTCGCCTGCTGTCGGGCTGAGCTTGAGATATTCTGCACCAGGTTCGCGATCTGATTCGATACCTGCTCAATCTCATCCAGTGCAGCACCTGCATTCTCAGCCAGGAGTGCACCACCGACGACGTCGGTTGTGCTTCTCTCCATCGATACAACCGCCTCGTTGGTGTCCGCCTGAATTGTACGTACGAGTACTTCGATCTGCTTGGTCGCATTGGTCGAACGTTCTGCGAGGCGCTGAACTTCGTCGGCAACGACCGCGAAACCTCGTCCTGCCTCACCCGCCATGGAAGCCTGGATAGATGCATTCAGCGCGAGAATATTGGTTTGTTCTGCGATATCGTTAATAAGTTCGACGATATTGCCGATTTCCTGCGAACTTTCCCCGAGGCGTTTGATGCGCTTCGATGTGTCCTGAATGGTTTCACGAATGGTGTTCATTCCATCGATGGTTCGGCGCACCGCTTCACCGCCCTTATGCGCGACGTCGACCGAGTGGCGGGCCACATCAGACGATCTCTCGGCGTTGCCGGACACCTCTTCAATGGATCCGGCCATCGACACGATAGATCCGGTTGCCGCGTTGATTTCGAGCGCCTGGTTTTCAGCCGCACGTGCCATATGTGCCGCGGTGTTTTCCGTTTGCTTCGCTGCCGAATCAACCATGATTGCCGTGTCATTAATAGTAACCACCAGCTCTCTGAGTTTTTCGATCGCATAGTTAATAGAGTCTGCGATCGCGCCCGTAATGTCTTCGGTTACCGTTGCCTCTACTGTCAGGTCACCATCAGCGAGACTTCCAAGCTCATCGAGTAGACGCAAAATCGCCTGTTGATTGCGCTCATTCTGTTGCGACTGTTCGACAGATGTGCGTTCGAACACAGCAGCTTTTGAGTGAATAAGAGCGAGAAGTCCGAGCATCAGCAATGCTGCTGCCAGCAATCCAATTGGGAGCCACTGTAACGCCAGCAGCCCCGAAGCGCCGCCGCCTGCGGACACCGGAAACGCGTTCGCGAATAAATCATTTGCCGCGGCGGCCACCGCCGCAACTGAATCTCCCAGACCTGCCAGGTTAGGGACAGCCGCCAACGCTTTCTGAACTTGCGCTTCAATTTCAGTTAATTCGCTGACAACCGGCACCAGGGCCACTTCTCGCGCCGTCGCATTAAGCGCAGCAATATCCAGGCTCGTTGCTTCACCGGCCAGTCCATCAGTAACCTGTCGCATATACGTGAGATAGCCAGCGATGGTTTGTGACAGCTGTTCCATGTCGTCACTGCTGGCCAACGCCGCAAGTGACTGCCGCAGACTACCGGCACTCCGCTGGAACTCCTGGATCGCCGCTGTGGCGCTCGTCTGTCCCAATAGCTCGTCGGAGTTGTTCAGCAACACCGGAACATGCTCGTCAACGAATGCCACAGCTCGTCTGATGGCCTCAACGTCGCTGCGTTTCGCTAACACAGCTCTTGCGCTTTGCTGCAATGCCTGCCATTGCGCGCGATTGCCCGGCAAGCTCATGCCGGCATCTGAGGCCAGGCTGGCAAGGCGCTTAACATCGTTATCCAGCTGGATAAAGCCTCGTGGCGCACCGCTGGCGGCGTCTGCCGCATGTTGCGGTAATGCCTGGGACAATGCAGCAAGTGCGGCACTGTTGCCGGAGCCCGAGCTTGACTGCAGATAAACTACGCCTGCCGCCCCAAGGAGCAACACTGCGGTCAGCATCGCAATGATAGAGTATGTACTACTGGTTTTTTGTGCCATAACTTTGCAACGTCACTGGTTAATCAAACCGCTATTCGGCGGATGCCTGTAAAAAAGTACTGCTTTCTACCAGGTCGTAGAGTCCAAAAACAGGCCAGGTGTCGTGGCCGCGTTGAAACGCGCCGCCCAGATAACGATCGCATCGCACCACCGTCGGTGGCCACTTCTCCACGTGCTCGTTATCCATAAAACGGCGAAAACCCAGAACCTCGTCGACCACCAGCCCCGCGAGAATCTCCCGATGGTTGACCGAAATAACGCGAGTCTTGCGCCGCAATGAGGTGCGGCCACTGCCGAGCATCATTTTCACATCGATAAGTGGCAACAGGTGGCCACGCAGGTTCGCAATGCCCAACATCCAGCGCTTGGCGCCCGGCACTCGCGTCATTGTCTCTGGCAACATCAACACCTCGCGAACTTCATCCCGATTCGCCACAAATTGCTCCTGACCGATACGAAATCCGACACCTACCCATTCCGCAGCCATCGCATCCGTGCCCTGGCCGGCGATAGCGGCGCGACTGCGCCTCTCGAGCTCCTGCAATAATTCGAATGGCCGCTCGACCAGAGCAGCAAGTTCCGCGCCGCTGTTCATTCAGGCGGCCATCACCGCATTAATCCTGGCTGCCAGGTCCTTTCCCGTCACAGGCTTTACGATGTATTCGACCGCACCCTGGCGCATGCCCCAGACTTTGTCGGACTCCTGACCCTTGGTCGTGATCATGATGACCGGTATGTTTTTTGTTACCGGGTCCTGGGTGATTTTGCGCGTGGCCTGAAAACCGTTCATGCCCGGCATGACCACATCCATCAGGATGCAGTCGGGATGCAACACCTTTGCCTGGCGAATGCCCTCCTCACCACTGTCGGCGACAAGCACATCGAAACCGCTTTTTTCCAGCATGTTCTGGAACAAATGTAATTCAGTTGGTGAATCATCGACGATGAGTATCACTGCCATCCGTATTTCCTCGAAGTCCTTTAGTTGATCTGGTTGCTGATGGCGCCGAGCAACTCGTCCCGCGTAAACGGTTTGGTCAGGTATTGTTCCGAGCCAACAATGCGGCCACGGGCGCGGTCGAACAGGCCGTCCTTGCTCGAAAGCATGATGACAGGCGTCGACTTGAATACCTTGTTGTGTTTGATGAGCGAACAGGTCTGGTAACCGTCCAGGCGCGGCATCATGATGTCGACGAAAATAAGGTCCGGCTGGTGATCCGCAATTTTCGACAATGCATCAAAACCGTCGATCGCGGTAAATACCTGGCAACCCTCTTTCGACAACAGCGTTTCCGCCGTTCGCCGAATCGTCTTGCTGTCGTCCACCACAAGAATCTTGAGCCCGTTCAGACCACGAGATGCATTATTTGACACTGGATTTCCTCGCCATTGCGACCTCTGCCGAGTTCGCGCCCCTACTCCGTTTTCCTCGCTATGCTCATAATATGTACGAGGAAAAACGACTTGTACCATATTGACATAAGTGCCGCCACGACGCCTTACACAATTGCAATATCACGAAAATTTTGCAGCCCTTTACAGGCTCTGTAGCGGCACTTCAACGACGGCCGCTGTATAGTTGGCGTCCCATGTTCGGCCCGTGGATGCGGCTCCCGATCAAGACATAGATTCAGCCAGAAGGACAAAGCACGATGGCATCAGACTCACTTCGCGTCGGGATCGTAATGGACCCCATGGAGGGCATTACCCCGAAGAAAGACAGCTCACTGGCTATGTTGCTCGAATGTGAGCGCCGCGGCGCAGAAATACATTATTTCCTGCAGGATGACCTGAAACTGGTTGCTGGCAAGGCGCTCGGTAACTCGCGAGTCCTGAATGTGCGCGATGATCCCGATGACTGGTTCACCTTCGGCTCGTCGCAGGAGATCGCGTTGGGGGACCTCGACGTCATCCTGATGCGCAAGGATCCGCCGTTTGATATGGAGTACATCTATACCAGCTATATTCTCGATAGAGCCGAAATCGCCGGCGCTATGGTTGTCAATAAACCGCAGGCCCTGCGTGACATGAACGAAAAAGCTTACACCGCCTGGTTTCCGGATTGTGCACCATTAACCATGATCACACGATCAATGGACGAAATGCGGGCATTCATGAAGGAACACGGGACGATTGTGGTCAAACCGCTGCATGGCATGGGTGGCAAGTCGATATTCGTTGTGAAATCGGACGACAACAATGCGAACGTCATATTCGAAACGCTGACAGACTATGGCAACCGATTCGCGATGGCACAGGTGTTCATTCCGGAAATTTCTGCCGGCGACAAGCGAATCTTGCTGGTCGATGGTGAACCGGTGCCATATGCGCTGGCACGAATCCCGTCCGCCGATGATAATCGCGGCAACCTGGTAATGGGCGCTGTTGGGAAAGGCGTTCCACTTAGCGAACGGGATCTGTGGATATGCGCCCAGGTCGGCCCTCAACTTAAGGCCAATGGCGTTGTTTTTGCCGGGATCGATGTCATTGGTGACTACCTTACGGAAGTGAACGTAACAAGCCCAACCGGGATCCGGGAACTGGATACCATATTCGACCTGAATATCGCCGGCACCCTGTTCGAAGCGATTGAACGGCGACTTGGCTGAATCAGGCAGCAACACCTGGTGGGGCGGAAATTGACGATATTTGCCGAAGATCGGGGTTCTCAGCAGCCCTGCCGTTTGACTCCAGCGGTGACCTGCGTCTCACTCCAGCCAGCCAGAAGCGCGTAAAATGAACCAGTTATTTCTTACAAGTTATTGATTGCGCAAATTTTTTATTGTGAGACAATTCGGCAATCTGGCAGAACTGCTTGGGGAATCGGGCTGCTTTGAAAAAAGACACTGAAGACACTGCGGGGGATCATCAACTCGGCCGGTTCACGCTTGAGGCGCCGCCTGCGCCTGACCGTTTGCCGCCGATGCTGTTTCTTGCGGCATTGATTCACGGCATTCTCATCATTGGCGTTACATTCAATGCCGTACTTGGCGATGAATTCTCTGATGCAATTTCTCTCGAAGTTACAATCGTCGCCGATCCGAAGAAGTCCTATGTCGACGTAGAGCAGGCGGAGTACCTCGCTCAGGCAAGCCAACTCGGCGATGGCAACACAACGGAATCAATCCGGCCAAGCGCTCCGCTCCAAAGCGACGTACCCATTGACAATGTCGGTTCAGAGAAAGGCGACAGCCTGGACGACTCCGTGAAGCAGACGGATTCTGCTGACCAGTTGATATCGACACAGACCGAACAACCGATCCAGGTTGCAGACAGCGCGAGGACCAACCCCGCGCCCGATGCAACGACGGCAATTGCGCTCGAGGCGGGGACCGAGGCAACATTGTCGTTGCCGCAGGATCAGAACGCGACCCTCATGGTCAAGGATGATAATCCGCGGCAACTCGTGACCAGCGTGGACACCAAGGAGTCCAAGATCGCGGTCTACCTGGATCGCTGGAAACGCAGAATTGAAGCGGTCGGTGTGAAATACTTTCCTGAGGAAAGCGTGATACAGGGAATCACTGGTAGTCCAACACTCCAGGTGACCATCAACGCGTCCGGACAGCTCGAAGCAGCGAGCATTCGCCAGTCATCAGGCTCACGAGTGCTCGACCAGGCCGCACTCAATATTCTTCGTCGCGCATCCCCTTTTGACCCGTTTCCGGAATCCATTCGGGTCGACTATGACCAGCTGATCTTTGCCTACAAATGGCAATTCGCCGAGAGCGATATTCCAACCACCGCCAGTATGCAGTAGATCTTGCTCGTGTCCGCCAGAGAGCGGATACTGAGCACATGGATCCTCAGAACTCACTGAATAATCACCTGTTGATTGCGATGCCGGGTATGGCCGACCCGAATTTCAGCACTACCGTCACACTCGTTTGTGAACATAATGACGAAGGTGCGCTCGGTATTGTTGTTAATCGCCCCAGCAACCTGGATCTGGGCGGGCTGTTTCAGCAGCTGTCTGTCGAAGACGCGGACGAAAAGATCGCCAGCACACCGGTTCTCGATGGCGGACCAGTCGCGCGAGAACGGGGCTTTGTCCTGCATACGCCGTCTGAAGAATACGAGAGCTCAGTATCGGTATCGAAGGATATTCAACTCACCCTGTCGAGAGATGTACTTGATTCGTTGGCGGCCGGTACAGGGCCGGATCGCTCGGTAGTCGCCCTTGGATACGCCGGCTGGCAGCCGGGTCAGTTGGAGGCGGAAATGCTGCAAAACACCTGGCTCACCGTACCCGCAACACCGGAACTGATATTCGATGTGCCGTTTGAGGAGCGCTGGTCCAGCGCGGCTGAATCGATGGGTATCGACATCAAGAAAATTTCCCCGCATGCCGGGCATGCATGAAACCATTCTGGCGTTTGACTTCGGACATCGCAGGATCGGCATAGCGGTCGGCCAACAGGTCACGGGATCCGCAAACCCGCTCGGCATTGTCAGTAATAGCGACGACGGTCCCGATTGGCGGGAAATCAGCAGGTTAATTGATGAATGGCAGCCAGCACGGTTGATCGTCGGCATGCCCGCGAATGCCGATGGTAGCCGGGCTGACATCGCCGACCCGGTAGATCAGTTCGTTACCGATCTCGATCGCTTCGAACGCCCGGTGCATACAGTCGATGAACGCTACACATCGCTTGAGGCCGAGGAAATGCTCAAATCTGAACGAGCGATGGGCCTTCGCGGACGCATCCGAAAAGAGATGATAGATAGTGCCGCGGCCGTACTAATCGCCGAGCGCTGGTTACGCAATGAGGCCGGCTCGGGTTAGAATGCGGACCGCCATGTCCGTTACCGAACTCTTCAAGAACAGCGACAAGATTGACGATACCGAGCTGCAGTTCGACGAAGCGGGTCGTCTGAAGCACTTGCTGACGCTTCGCGGATTAAGCCGCGCTCAGATTACGGATTTGCTGGATAAGTCGGAGCGATACCTGAGCCCGATGGGCCAGCCGGCGGTGCGTGCCACGACATTACAGGGCAGAACCGTCGCCAACCTGTTTTTTGAGCCCAGCACTCGCACCCGCGCATCGTTCGATCTTGCGGCACACCGCCTCGGCGCGGATGTACTGAACCTTGACGTCAAGACTTCGTCGCGCAAGAAAGGCGAAAGCATACTCGATACCCTGTACACACTGCAGGCTATGCAGATAGATATCTTCGTCATTCGCGATGCAAGCGCTGGCGTACCAGCATACATCGCACGACACGTTGAGCCTCACGTCAGCATATTGAATGCCGGTGAATCTGACATCTCTCACCCTACGCAGGGCTTGCTCGATTTGCTCACCATTCGCAGACATAAGGGTGACTTCAGCAAGCTCACGGTTGCCATTATTGGTGATATCGCCCATTCGAGAGTTGCACGCTCAGCGGCTGAGGGGCTCACAACGATGGGTGTTGGGGAACTGAGACTGGTGTCGCCGGAAGCGCTGGCACCCGAGCCGGACACCGTTCCATCGGCCCGCATCATGCACAATCTCGACGACGGTATCCGTGGTGCAGATGTTGTTATGGCACTGAGGATCCAGCGCGAACGCATCGGCAGTCTTGATGGCATACCGGGTATCGATGAGTACTACAAAAATTATGGCGTCAGTAGCGAACGCATGTGCAAGGCCGCTCCAGACGCGATCGTCATGCATCCCGGCCCAATGAACCGTGGTATCGAAATCGAATCCAGCCTGGCTGACAGCAACCAATCGGTTATCACCGAGCAGGTCACCAACGGCGTCGCCGTGCGTATGGCGATTCTGGCCACCGTCAGCAAAACGCTGGAGTCGCAGTGACGGTAGCAAACCCTGCCATCCTCACTGCACAAAAAAACCGCGGTACTATTTTTGTTGAAGAAGCGGTATTGAGGGAAAAAAACGAGTACCCCGGCCAGCAATTCGTGCTGCGCCTTGAAGCGCCGATATGTTCGCGAAATGCCGTTGCAGGCAGCTTCGTACACATTCAGTGCGACAAGAGCATTCCAATGCGGCGGCCGCTATCCATTATGCGGGCCAACGCTGCCGAAGGCTGGATAGAAATACTGTTCAAAGTGGTTGGCAGCGGATTGCAGGCCCTGGGCTCGGCAGAAATTGGCGAGCATTTCAGCATCATTGGCCCGATCGGCCATGGTTTCGACGCACACCCTGACCGATCACGACCACTCCTGATTGGTGGCGGCGTCGGGATTCCACCCATGGTTTTCCTCGCCGAGCAATTGCTCGCGGACGAGCACGACTATATCCCGTTGGTATTGATGGGATCCGAGATCCCGTTTCCGTTTGAAGCGGCGGCTTCGTCAATCGCAACACCCTGGCTGCCTGCGGACATCAACAGCAGCATGCCCATACTTGAGGAATGGGGAGTAACTGCACGTCTGGCAAGTCTTGCCGGCTTTGCTGGCTGTTTTAGAGGCTTTGTTACAAACCTGTCGCGAACCTATCTGGACAGCCTGACGGCCGATGAACTGGCAAAGTCTGAAATATTCGCCTGCGGGCCAACATCGATGCTGAGAGCGGTAGCAGAGGTCGCATCAGAATATGCGCTACCGTGCCAGGTGTCGCTTGAGGAATTCATGGCCTGCGCCGTTGGCGGTTGCGCCGGGTGTGCCGTCGAAGTTCAAACAGCCAGTGGACCGGCAATGAAGCGTGTGTGTGTCGACGGTCCGGTGTTTGAAGCGAGCGCCGTGTTCTCCTGAGCTTGTCCCGTCCGGCCAGCCGTATCCGTTTTGCAAACAAAAACTCCGCCAGATGGCGGAGTTTTTTCACAGAGCAGGACGATCGGTCAGAATCTGAATTCGAGCCCGATACTCGCCATCCAGGCTTTGTCCGTATCCGCGATGTCATACCAGTCGATTTCGGCACGAACACCGAGGCTGCCAATATTGAGGCGGACACCACCGGACAATGCAAGATCATTGCCGTCGTCGCCACCTGCATTGATGCCGTCAATGAAGGAATCTGCATCCCATTTAACGGCGCCTGCTTTGGCGAATAAATCGAATGTGTCGCCCAACGGCAGGTTACCAACAAGGTAAAGATTCCAGCCAGTGGCTTCGATTGAGGCAATGCCTAACGCGGTATCCGCGTCCGGCGCGCCGAAGTCCACATAACCGCCTTCGACACCCAGGAAATTGTTGAACATGTAGTTGCCAAACAACTTGTACCCTACATCGTTACCATCGAAATCGAACGTGGGGTCACTTTGAGCGACCGTGACATAGCCAGCAGACGCGCCAATTGACAGGCCTGGATCAGCGTTCGCCGATGCAGCAGTCAGGGTAAAACATGCAATAAATGCAGCTGTTAACTTTTTCATGAGTTTCTCCATCCTTAAACAAACCCGTAACCGAAATGAATCCGGGAAAAATACAGCTTAGTAAGGGAATCCTTAACGCAAGCTTAACGAGAGTGAAAAATCAGGCTTTAGCTGCCGAAATTGACCTTCGCCTCGAGGTTGGAACGGGAGTCAGCGTGGATCATTGCTTCTTCCAACGTGATTGTTCCGGCCTTATAGAGATTGAGCAGCGCTTCGTCAAAATTCTGCACGCCTTTCTCGCCGCTGTCTTTGAGCGCTTCCTTAACTTCTGAAATGTCACCCTTCAGGATCAGGTCTTTGATATGCGGCGTATTCAGCATCAGCTCAACAGCAGCCACTCGCTTGCCTGTTCGCGCTCGTATAAGGCGCTGGGAGATAATTGCCCGCAGATAATGCGCCAGGTCCATGAATACCTGCCCGTGCTGCGGTTGTGGGAACATGTTGATTATTCTGTCGAGAGTTTCCGGTGCGTTATTCGAGTGCAATGTCGCCAGGCATAAATGACCGGTACCCGCCATGTCGAGTGCCGCCTGCATGGACTCGCGATCGCGGATCTCACCAATCTGGATGACATCCGGCGCTGCTCGCATGGCGCTCTTGAGCGCCCGTGCATAGGATTTCGTATCGAGCCCGACTTCGCGCTGATTCACGATTGACTGCTCGTTCGAGTGAAGAAACTCAATCGGATCTTCGATCGTAATGATGTGCGAAGACGTTTTCACGTTGCGGTGATGAACCATGGCCGCCAGCGTGGTCGACTTACCATTTCCGGCCGCACCGACCATGAGTACCAGGCCACGCTTCAGCATCACCAGGTCTTTGAGCTGCTCCGGCATGCCAAGCTCATCCAGCGTTGGCATCTCCGACGTGATGTAACGCAGCACCATCGCAACATTGCCGCGCTGGTGGAAAACGTTTACTCGAAAACGTCCGAGCCCTGGCTCTGAAATAGCAAAGTCCACTTCCAGCTCTTTCGTGAACGTGTCGAGCAGGTCTTCTGTCATAAGCTCGATCGCCGCCTGCTTTACCATCTTCGGCGTCATTTCGAGTTTGTTGACGGGCATGATTTTGCCGTCGATTTTGATTTTAACAGGTGCGAACGGCGTGAAAAAAAGATCAGACGCCTTTTTTTCAACCATTAACTTGAAAAGAGGTTTTACATTCATTGGCCAATAGATTCCATTCCGGCTCAAAATGTTTGAGCAGTGTCCTCATCCATGATCTTGAGACTTTCCGTTTGTTGATCCGATATCGAAGAGTCACGCTTACTCTCCAGCTTGACCCGCAACCTGAGTTCATTCTTGGAATCAGCATTTCGCATGGCCTCCTCATACGAAATTACCGCGTCCTCGTACAATGCAAACAACGACTGGTCAAACGTTTGCATGCCGAGCCGCGTTGATTTCGCCATTATTTCCTTGATGTGCGAGACCGCGCCTTTGAATATGAGGTCCGCAATCAATGGTGTATTCAGCAAGATTTCCATGGCCGCGATCCTGCCGACGCCACCTTCTCTTGGAATGAGTCGCTGTGACACGATTGCTTTGGTATTCAGTGACAAGTCCATCAGCAGCTGCTGACGGCGCTCTTCGGGAAAGAAGTTAATAATTCGATCAAGCGCCTGGTTGGCGCTGTTCGCATGCAGGGTGGCAAGACACAAATGGCCGGTCTCAGCGAACTGAATGCCATATTCCATGGTTTCACGATCACGAATCTCACCGATCAGGATGACGTCAGGTGCCTGCCTGAGCGTGTTCTTCAGCGCCGCATGCCAGGAATCCGTGTCGACGCCGACTTCCCGCTGCGTAATAACACAGCCTCGGTGCGGGTGAACGTACTCAATCGGGTCTTCGATCGAGATAATGTGGCCCTTCGAGTTTTCATTGCGATGACCGATCATCGCGGCCAGCGAGGTCGACTTGCCTGAACCGGTACCACCGACAACGATGACCAGGCCGCGCTTGTTCATTACAACGTCTTTGAGTATGGGTGGCAGATCCAAGTCACTCAGGGTGGGTATTTCGGTTGTGATCGTGCGCAATACTGCACCGACCAGGCCCTGCTGAATAAAGGCACTTACCCGGAAACGGCCAATACCCTGCGGGCTGATGGCGAAGTTGCATTCCTTGGTCGCATCAAACTCTTTGACTTGTTTGTCGTTCATGATGGATCTCACCATCATGGCGGACTGGTCAGCCGTCAGTACAGTGTCGGTCGCTTTGTGAATCTGGCCATCAACCTTGATTGCCGGCGGAAACCCGGTCGTCAGAAACAGATCCGAGCCCTCTTTCTCGACCATCTTCTTCAGAAGGTTCTGTGTCAGTCGTACTGCTTGTTCCCGTTCCATTCCCTAAGCTCCCGTATTCCTTTCCTAGAAGTTCTCTTTGCTCACAGCCCTGAAACGTGCTTCTTCCTTGTTGATCAGGCCTTTGGCCATCAACTCAGACAGATTCTGATCGAGCGTATACATGCCAGATCCCTGGCCGGTCTGAATAGCGGAGTACATCTGTGCAATCTTGCCTTCGCGAATCAGGTTTCTGATCGCTGGCGTTCCAATCATGATTTCGTGCGCCGCGATGCGCCCGCCGCCAATCTTCTTCAGTAGCGTTTGCGATATCACCGCCCGGAGTGACTCCGATAGCATGGCTCGAACCATATCTTTTTCTGCCGCGGGGAAAACATCCACAATACGATCGATCGTTTTTGCCGCAGAACTGGTATGCAAAGTACCAAACACCAGGTGACCTGTTTCCGCGGCGGTAAGCGCCAGGCGAATCGTTTCGAGGTCACGTAGTTCGCCAACCAGGATAACATCGGGATCTTCACGCAATGCAGATCGCAATGCCTCGTTAAAACCCAGGGTGTCGCGGTGAACTTCGCGTTGGTTAATCAGTGATTTTTTGCTTTCGTGCACAAACTCGATCGGGTCCTCAATCGTCAGGATGTGATCGGGCTTGTTGTCGTTGATGTAGTCGACCATCGCGGCCAGCGTCGTGGACTTGCCAGAGCCGGTCGGTCCGGTAACGAGGACGATGCCGCGCGGGTGCATGGACAGGTCCTTGAAAATAGCCGGCGCGCCGAGATCATCAAGTGATAAAATCTCGGACGGAATGGTACGAAATACGGCGGCAGAACCGCGATTTTGATTGAAGGCGTTAACACGAAAACGAGCGAGTTTCGGTATTTCGAATGAAAAATCGGTCTCCAGATATTCTTCGTAATCCTTTCGCTGCTTGTCATTCATGATGTCGTACACCATGCTATTGACATCTTTGTGGGTAAGCGCCGGCATATTGATGCGTTTGATGTCACCATCAACCCGAATCATGGGCGGCACCCCACCGGAGAGGTGCAGGTCGGATGCGTTGTTCTTAACCGAAAACGATAGTAATTGCGCAACGTCGACGGCCATAATTCTCCCTCAAATAATCGGTCTGACTTACCATAACTTGGGCTCAATCGGAGCCTAGTATAGCTGAGCACCCGGAGCAAAACGTGATAAGAGTCACGGAAAACTTTCGAATAATCCAAGATTTGCTGGCTAAAGCTGCGATGGAGGCTGAGAGGCGCCCGGAGACCGTGCATCTACTGGCTGCGAGCAAAACACAGAGCCCGGAAACAGTGCTTGAGCTGGCCTCGGCAGGCCAGCGGGATTTTGGCGAAAACTTCGCCAAAGAAGGCATCGAGAAGATGACGGCGACCGGTCGTGACGACCTGGTCTGGCATTTCATCGGCCACGTCCAAAGCAACAAGACCCGCGTGATTGCCGAGCATTTTGCGTGGGTGCACACACTTGACCGGCTTAAGATCGCGGAGCGCCTCAGCAAGCAGCGGCCTTTTTATGCGGATGAGCTCAACGTGTGTATTGAGGTCAATATTGACGATGAGGAAGGCAAATCCGGCGTGGCGGCTGCCGGTGCCCTGCAACTCGCACAGGCCATCACAGAACTGCCGAAACTCCGCTTGCGCGGCCTGATGTGCATTCCTGCTATGCGCGATAATCCGGACGAGCAGCATGAACCATTCGCCCGCCTGCGCAAACTGGCTGAAAGCCTGGCCTCAGACGGTATCGATACGGATACCTTGTCGATGGGTATGACTGGTGACTTTGTTCCTGCTATACATGAAGGTGCAACGATAGTCAGAATCGGTACCGCATTATTCGGGCCAAGAAGGAGGTAATTGATGAACAGAAGCAATATCGCATTAGTCGGTGGCGGTAATATGGCACGCGCTATCGCCGGTGGCCTCATTCGAAGTGGCTATAATCCCGCGCATATTCTTATTGGCGAGCCGTTGGCAAAGCAGCGCGATCTATTGCACCAGGAATTCCCGGGTTCGACTGTCAGCGGCGATAACAACGCTATTATACCGGGCGCCGGTACACTCGTACTCGCCGTAAAACCACAAATTCTCAAGTCAGTGTGTCAAAACATTGAGGCTAGCGTCCAGCAACAGAAACCGCTGGTAATATCCATTGCCGCCGGCCCGCGCGTCGACGATATCGATCGCTGGCTCGGCGGTGATCTCGAGATCGTCCGCGTAATGCCCAATCAGCCTGCCCTGGTTGACCAGGGTATTTCGGCGCTGTTCGCCAATGACCGCACCGATGAACTGGGTCGCATTCTTGCCGAAAAGGTAATGACGGCAGTTGGTCAGGCCGTTTGGGTCGACAATGAGTCACTTCTCGACGCGGTAACCGCTGTATCCGGTACCGGCCCTGCTTATTTTTACCTTCTGATCGACGCAATGATTCAGTCCGCCATTCGGCTTGGCATCGATCCGGACACTGCGCGAACGCTCGCCGTAGAAACAGCGCGCGGCGCAGCAACTCTGGCAGCAGCCGAGTCCGAATCAATGTCCTCGCTCATTGAGCGGGTGCGCTCGCCGGGCGGTACTACGACGGCAGCGTTTGAACGACTCGACGCTGCTGATGTACGTGGTATCTTTGACGACGCAATCATCGCCGCGAAAAACCGGTCGATTGAACTTGCGAAAAAGGCCGACGAAAACGAATGACCAATGCCCTGACTTTCTTACTGGATACATTTTCACGCCTGTATCTGTTGATCCTGTTGCTGCGCTTTTGGCTGCCATTTCTACGCGCAAATTTCCGGAATCCCGTAGCACAGGGTGTGATGCGTTACACATCTCCCCTGGTGAATCCGGTACGCCGTTACGTCCCCTCTTTTGGCCGACTGGATACAGCGACCGTGCTCATCGCATTTCTTATTCAGTTTGTCGTTTCCTACCTGATTATGTCTCTCAACGCGATCAGTCATGGCGCCGGCACGTTTGCGGCCTTGTCGAGTGTGGACGTGATTTTTGCTCTCGCATTTCAGTCGATCATACAACTGGCGATGCTCAGCGTACTGCTGTTCATAGTGGCAATCATCGTGAGAATCGTACTTGGCCTGATCGGGCGCTATTTCGGCCCCATATCCGACATGCTGGTTGACCTCACTGAGCCGCTGCTGCGGCCGGTACGCAAGGTTATCCCACCGCTTGGCGTCGTGGATATTTCGGCCTACATCGTCATTGTGCTACTGATGGCCCTGAACATGATTCTGGCCGATCTCGCGCCGATGGCCCGCTGAGACCTGTCGATTTGGTGCCAGAGCACGATCAGGAATAGGACAACCGGTGCCAATCAGCTATAGTTTAGGCAGGCACTAACGACCAATCCTGGGGGGAAATGCGAGAATGAGTCTAAAAAATACCGCGATCGTTTTGTCACTTTTCGGACTGCTGGCTGCCTGTGGCGGCGGTGGCGAAACGTCAGTGCCAGAAGCGCAGCCCGTTGAATCTACGTCGAAAGATATCGGCAATTACGTCGTGCATTTCAGCGCACAGTCCACCGACCAGCTGCCCCCCGAGGTAGCTCGCGCCTACAACATTATTCGCAGCAAGAATCGAGCGATGCTGAATATCTCCATCATCGAAAAAGGAAGTAATAAAGCCGCCTCTGGCGACGTCACGGTCAAGACGGTAAACCTTACCGGTCAGCTAAAGAATGTTGTAATGCGAAAAATCCAGGAACAGGACGCGATCTACTACATCGGTGAAACACCTGTGGCGAATCGTGAAACCCTGATCTTTGATATCAGCGTCCTACCCGAAGGTGAGGAGAGCCCATCGAACGTGAGATTCAAGAGACAGTTTTACTCAGACTAACTGTCAATCCGACTACGATTCCGGCAGGCTCTGCGATCTATTGATGGCTCGCAAGTCGAAGCGCCGCGATTTGTGCTTTATTTACAGACCCATTCGCCAAATACCGATTTACCTGTTCGATAGTCCTGTGTTATCGTCGCGCGGCGAAAACGGGCAGGGTCCGACTTTGGATCAGCTCGTTTTTTTTCGACTTTTATAAGTTTCAACTTTCAATTCAGGAGTCATTTTTTCATGGCAGCAAATAAATCGGCAGGCAACACGAAGAAGCCGCCAACCAAATCGGAAATTTACACCACGATCGCAGACGACACCGGACTGACCAAGAAAGATGTCGCCGCTGTATTTGATTCTCTGTCTGGACAGATTAAAAAGAATCTGGGTGGGCGTGGCGCTCCGGGCATGTTCACAGTCCCGGGACTCTTGAAAATGCGCGTCGTAAAGAAGCCAGCAAGGAAAGCCAGAAAGGGTGTGAATCCTTTCACCGGTGAAGAAATGATGTTCAAGGCCAAGCCTGCGTCGAAGACCGTCAAGGTTGCGGCGCTGAAGGGCCTGAAAGACATGGTCTGAGTCATTATTGACCTGATCAGAAAAATCAACCGTGTGAGCGGCTTGCAGCCGCGATAAATCCAGACGCCACCACCAAAGACAAAAGGGTGCGACCAACCCGAATCGCGGCAGGATGCCGCTCCTACGGGTAAGCCGTCCGGCCTAGACGTTTGAGCGTATGAAGTCCGCTACCGTCTCGCGTAGCTCGACCAGTCGCCCGTGAAAAAAATGATCGCCTTCCGGAAATACGGACAGTTGCGGACCCGGACTGAGGCTGTTTACGTATTCAATGGTTTCGTCTATGTCGACCAGTTCGTCCTGATCTCCCTGCACGATCAGCCACGGACAGTCCGGCTGCTTTTCCAGGTCGTCCGCAAAGCGGGAGGTCGCCGGGGCGATGCTTACCAATCCTGAAGCTGATGATACAAGCGCGGCATGAATCGCTATGGCGCCACCAAACGAAAAACCGGCAAGCCACAGAGGCCGGGTTGCAAATCGATTCTTGATCCAGGTGACGGCTGCAAGAACATCCTGAATTTCGCCCTTGCCTTCGTCGAAACTGCCCTCGCTCTTGCCCACACCGCGAAAATTGAATCGTAACGATGCAAATTGCTGCGAACGCCCTCGACAAAGTATGCACCACCTTGTTTTGCATCGTTCCACCATGCACCGGATGTGGGTGGCAGATAACCGCTGCACCTTCAGGTTCGCCTGTTTTCGGCAACTCCAGCAACGCCTCGAGCGGGCCTGCAGGACCATCAACAAGGAGGGGTTCAGTTATTGGATTGTGGGCCATCAGGATTTTGGTGCCGGTATTTGAGCGAGTGTTGATCTGCGCCTGAGTATACCGCGCGATCCCGGCCAGGCGGATTGTTCCTGTTTCCCCGTTGCGACTGGCGCGGCAGCCTATTATTACTGTAAAATTATGATCTTATGATAATAGCCTGACAACTTCGCAGGCAGTCCAATCGCTGGGATTACGTCAATGAGTTCAACGATCGAGCTTGAAGATCGCTATTGCGCGCACAATTACCATCCTTTGCCCGTGGTACTGACACGGGGTGAAGGTGTTTACGTCTGGGACGACAAGGGCAACAAGTATCTCGACATGATGAGTGCCTACTCAGCAGTCAGCCACGGTCACTCACATCCACGACTGGTCAACGTCCTGAAGCATCAGGCTGGTTTGCTCAATATCGTGTCGCGCGCGTTCTACACGGACAAACTCGGCCCATTCCTGCAGCGAGCCTGCGAATTGACGGGCCAGGACATGGCGCTGCCGATGAATACCGGCGCGGAAGCGGTCGAAACGGCTTTGAAGGCTGCCAGAAAGTGGGCTTATGAAGTCAAAGGTGTCGAGAAGGACAATGCGGAGATTATTGCCTGCACCGGAAACTTTCATGGCCGCACGATAGCAGTTGTCGCCATGTCCGATGAACCGCAGTACCAGAGAAGCTTCGGGCCGTTTCCAGGCGGATTCAAACTGGCCAAATACGGAAGCATCGAAGATCTTCAAAAACAGATAAACAAAAACACAGCAGCGTTTCTGGTCGAACCCATACAGGGCGAAGGTGGAATCGTCATGCCTCCGGCTGGCTATCTTAAGGCCTGTCACGAACTCTGTAAGAAACACAATGTCTTGCTCATTGCTGACGAAATCCAGACAGGGCTTGGACGCACCGGCAAGCTGCTTACCTGTCAGCACGAAGGGGTCGTGCCCGACGGACTGATCCTCGGCAAAGCGCTTGGCGGCGGCATACTGCCCGTCTCAATGTTTCTTGCGAAACGTGAGGTCATGGAGTTATTCACGCCCGGAGATCACGGCAGCACCTTCGGCGGCAATCCTCTTGCCGCGGCGGTCGGCCTCGAGGCGTTGAACATTCTCATCGAGGAAGACCTGCCAGGTCGCAGTGCTTCTATGGGCAAATACCTGCTGGATGAGCTGAAGGCAATCAACAGTCCGCTAATTGCCGACATTCGGGGAATTGGATTGTTTATTGGTATCGAAATCGATCCATCGCTGGCCAGCGCCAGGGAAATCGTGGAGGATCTGATGGACAGGGGAATGCTCAGCAAAGAGACGCATGAGACCGTTGTTCGACTCACACCACCGCTGGTTATCACTCGTGAACAGATAGATTGGTCAGTAACTCAGATTAAAGAAGTTCTCGCAAACATGGATAAAACCAGGTTGGCGTCGTAGTAACGAGAATTGGAGCTAGTATTTGAAAATGCCTGAACTAACGCTTGTGCACTTTGGCTTGATTGCTGCTGCCCTGCTGGCCGGTATTGTACTTGGCTGGATATTCCGTAGCGGCCGAAGCAAACGCGAAAAACTGGCGGTGAACGCAGGTTGGCAGGCACAGATCGATTCGCAACAATCTGAGCACGACAGGCTTGCCGGGCAAAACAAAAGCCTGATGGAACAAATCAGCCAGTACCAGGCATCAAACAAGGACGCCAAGAATCGGGCCAATGAGCTTTCCGATTCACTCAAGGAAGCGTTTTCCCGGCGCGACGAGATGCAGCGGCAAATGAAAGACATCCGCACCAATCTTGAAGTTGCGGTCATGCAGCGGGACAAACTCAAGTCCAATGCGAATTCCAGTACCGTCCGCAACGAAGCTACAGCGACCCTGCTGAAGGAAAGAGACAACGACATTGCCAACCTGAAGAAGGAACTTGCCAACTGGCAAGACCGTGTGCCACCACTGGTCGAGAGATATCGTCAACGAGACCTGGAGGCACAGCAGCTTGAGATCGAGCTGCAGAAAGCGAATGACCACATTGCCACGCTCGAAAGCATGGCCCGTGGCGAAAACACACGAATTGAACCGGTGGACTCCAGCTCTCTACCCGACGGCCTGGACGCATCGAATGAGCCACATACGGAAACATCTGTTCTTGCCGAAGGCATTCTCGACAGCAAGGGCGACGAGCGGATCGAAGAAGAGCCTGCTAATGATGCCGTCGCATCAGACAGCATGATCGAGCACAGTGACATCAACACCGAAGACGATGCAGAAATTACCGAGGAGACTGCTGAGGAGATCGAAGAAGAGCCAGGCGACGATTCAGAAGAGGACGAGTTTCCCAATATTCTCGCTGATGGTTATGATCATGACGCCGAGTCTCACGACAACCTGAAAAAGATCAAAGGAGTCGGACCCGCAATAGAAAAAACACTAAACGGTCTCGGCATCTATCGTTTCAATCAGATTGCGGAAATGAGCGAGTACGATATCGATCGTGTGGCTCAGCAACTAAAAGGCTTTCGCAGCAGGATCTACCGCGAAGACTGGGTTGGCCAGGCACGGACTCTGCAATACGAGAAGAACAACCCGTAGGAGCGGCATATAAAGTTAGTCACTTCCCAGTGAAATCAGCTCAACTTCGAATATGAGTGTCGATCCAGGGGGAATAACACCGATATCGCGATCACCGTACGCCATTTCCGGCGCGATGGTTAACTCACGAACCTCACTAACCGTCATCCCGGCAACGCCCTGATCCCAGCCTTTGATCACACGACCGGCGCCGAGTGGAAAGCTGAAAGGGTCACCTCGATCACGCGAACTATCGAACTTGGCTCCACGTTTGTTCTCGGCTTCACTGTCAAGCAACCATCCTGTGTAGTGAACAACGACTTCCTGCCCCGAAGTCGCAACCGCCTCGCCACATCCAATACTTAGTGTCCTGCTGATAAGCCCCTCTGTGATCTCTACGGCCTGTACATCGCTTACCGCTTGTGCGCTGCACACGGGCTCCTCTTCAACGGTCTGTGCTACTGGCTCACTTTCTTGCTCTTTTCCGCAGGCTGCCAGCATGAGGCCGGCGACGATGACTGTGGCTGTCTGATATCTTTTCATAAGTCTTTTTGCCTCTTTATTCTTTGTTCCTGAAATCCAGTGATGCCGAGTTGATGCAATAACGCATGCCCGTAGGCTCCGGCCCATCATCAAACACATGACCGAGGTGCGCGTCACAATGATTGCACACGACTTCCTCGCGAATCATGCCAAGGCTTAAGTCGCGAATCGTGCGCACATTCTCGCCTGCGAGCGGTAACCAAAAGCTTGGCCAGCCACACCCCGAATCAAACTTGTGATCCGAGCTGAACAAGTCGGCACCACAGCACAGGCAGCTATACGTGCCCAGATCCTTGTGGTCCACGTACTTGCCGGTAAATGGCCGCTCTGTCGCTTTGTTTTGTGTGACCTCAAACTGCTCGTCACTCAAACGCTTTCTGAGCTCATCGCGATTGCTTTCGGACATGACCGCTCCTTAATCGACCTGCAGGATAACAAAACGGCTACTGCCAATCAGGCTGAATCAAGATCCAGCAGCAGTGTGTTCATGCGGCGGACGTAGTCGGCCGGGTTCGAAAGCGTGGTGCCGTCGGCCAAAAGCGCATGATCCAGTACGATATTCGTCAGATCATCAAACCGCTTGTCATCCGTCTCCGCCGACAGCCTCGTCACCAGCGGGTGTTTGACGTTGACTTCCAGGATTGGTTTGGATTCCGGTAATGCCTGGCCACTCGCCTCCAGCATGCGCCTCAGTTGCGGCGCGAGGTCCTGGTCCGTGGCGACCACGCAGGCCGGTGAATCAACCAGTCGCTGGCTGACATTGACCGTCTCAACCCGATCTTTGAGGATTCTGCGCATCTTTTTCAGGAACGACCTGTGCTCGTCGTTCATCGCATCCTGTGTGATCTTGCCATCGCCCTCGGGCAGTGACAGAAGACCCCGGCCGACATCCTGGAACGCTTTGCCTTCAAACTCACGCAGGTGATCGACCATCCAGGGATCGATGCGGTCGGTCAGCAGCAGCACCTCGATGCCCTTATCACGCAGCTGCTCGAGATGGGGGCTTGACGATGCCGTCGCGTAATTTTCAGCCAGTATGTAGTAAATCTTGTCCTGGTCATCCTTCGCGCGCGCAAGATAATCGGCCAGTGACTGATCCTGTTTCTCACTATCACCGTGCGTCGTTGCAAATCGCAGCAGTTTCAGGAGCTTGTCCGCGTTCGCCTGGTCTTCGACCACGCCTTCCTTGATGACCTGGCCGAACTGTTGCCAGAAACCGGAATAGTCATCGCCCTCTTTATTGGCCAGCTTGCTGATCATGTCCAGGACACGTCGTGTCAAAGCCGCCCGTATTGCATCGAGCTCAGGATTCTTTTGCAGTAACTCGCGCGACACGTTCAGTGGCAGGTCGGCAGAATCGACAATACCTTTGACGAAACGAAGATACAGCGGCAGGAATCGCTCGGCGTCATCCATGATGAATACGCGTTGCACATACAATTTCAATCCCCACGGCGCCTCACGATTCCACAGATCGAAAGGTGCATTGGACGGAATGTACAGCAGGCTGGTGTACTCTCGTTTTCCCTCAACCCGGTTGTGGCTCCAGCTGAGAGGGTCCGCGAAATCATGCGACAGGTGTTTGTAGAACTCTTTGTATTCGTCGTCCGAAATGTCCGAGCGGGATCGCGTCCACAGCGCGGTGGCGGAGTTAACAGTTTTCGTCTCAGCGTCGGGATCGGCGGAATTCTCCAATACGACCGGAAATGCGATGTGATCGGAGTATTTGCGTATCAGGGTTTCCAGGCGCATGGGCTCGGCGAACTCGGACTCTGCATCCTTCAGGTGCAGCGTTACCCTGGTGCCCCGTGCCTCCTGGTTGGTGGGCTCAATCGTAAACTCGCCCTGCCCGTCTGATTCCCAACGCACGGCCGCATCCGCTGCCAGTCCTGCTCGTCTTGACTCGACCACAACACGGTCTGCGACGATAAACGACGAGTAAAAACCAACGCCAAACTGGCCGATAAGCTGGGCGTCCTTTTGCTCATCACCTGTCATTTGCGTCAGGAATTCGGCCGTACCTGATTTCGCTATCGTGCCGAGATTGTCGATCAGTTCATTACGAGACATGCCTATGCCGTTGTCGACTACGGACAGCGTCTTTGCGTCGGTATCGTATTCGACGCGAATCGAAAGCTCCGCATCTCCGTCGAGCAAATCCGGCGAAGCGAGTGATTCAAAGCGCAGTCTGTCCGCCGCGTCAGAAGCATTCGAAATCAGCTCACGGAGGAATATCTCTTTGTTGCTATACAAGGAATGAATCATCAGCTGCAGCAACTGACGAACTTCAGTCTGGAACCCCAGCGTCTCGCGGTTCGCGTTTTCGCTCACTTTTATCTCCTGATATCTGGATTGCGGCTGCCATGCGCAAAGCCGCGATCGACAGACACCATAGTGCCAAATCTCAGTAATTCAAGTCGGTGACGACTAAGGGAAACTCAGTGTGCGAGCGGATGGGCCGGGTGGGCGCCGATTACGCCCCGGTACAGCATTCCGACGACGGTCAGGCTGACGACGGCCAGCGCCAGCGGTGGTCTGCTGAGGGCAAGCAATACGCCAAGAAACTGGATGGCAAAAGAGACGGTCAGGAGCAGTCCAAGCTGCACTGCGCTTCGCACTCGCTCCATCAGCAACGCTGTGGCGAAGTAAATATCTTCAAGATCGTCGAGATATTGAAGCAGGCGTTCCATTACCGAACAATCGTCAAGGTCGGTCCAGCTGGCTTTGATTCGTCGACTGAATTATCAGCCTCCTGCATAGCGCTGGAGTTGGACTGCTTCGCGTGCGCAATTGCCCGGTGAAACAACTCCCAGCGCGCTCGTGCTGATTCGCTTTTCAATGCCCCGACGGGGGAATCATTTTGTGAGCACTTGTTTGACATACATCCCTGTTTGCATATTTTGTGACCCAGTAAGAGGCACTATAGCCGCCTGAATTGCGCTCCACCGTGAGGCAGATCACAGCTTGATTTAGAAAATAAAACGAAGGGGGTTTTTCTTTCGAAACAGAGAACCCGTACCACTTTCCGATGCTAAGAGTGTGAGGTTCGGCGCTTCTTGTCGCGACATAATACAACAACGATTAATAGGGGTCGAACCGAGCGATTAATAGGGGTCGAACCGAGGTTTTCGAACAAATAAATGGGGGTCGAACCGAGGTTTTCGAAAACCTCGGTTCGACCCCTATTAATCGTTTGGATGGGTTTGGCTAGGAGTCAGACCAGTTTCTTTTGATCTGTTCAGACCAGTTTCGGTAGCCTTTCCAGGTATAGATGGAAGGATCGACACCCATGCGCCTTCCGCGCGGGACAGGTGCCTTTGAAATCCAGCGGCGGTATTGTTGCCAGCCATCCGACTCGGTCGCCCCATTCTGAGCGGGTTGCGCTGCACTCGAATCCCGCTCCGGCGCTTCGCCAAAGCCATTGGCCCAACTAGTCTCTTTGCTATCCTGCATCTGAGTTTGCTCGTCAAATCCTTTGAGCAAATGCTACATATTGCAGGGACCCGGGCACAGGAACTGGATCACAATGCCAACCGGCATTTTTCATAATAACTACAATATGTTACGTCGCGTTTTTACTTAATAGACGACTCTGTTACCTGGTAGCACGGCCTGTACCGCTTGCTTTCAAGTTTCATGCGTCCGTCTGCAACAAATGCCGCCAACAGATTGTCGAGCAGTTTCATGATGCCGGGCGAGGCGCAAATTTCGAACGGCCCATTCGCATCGATGGCTGCGATGGTGTCTTCGCGCACATTGCCGGATACGATTCCTGAAAACGTTCGCCTCAGATTTGCGGCCAGCACATGCACCGGCAGTCCGTCACGGATATCCAGCGTACTCATGGACTCGTGAGTCGCCTCAAACGGTTTCTGGAAATCATGATCGATATGCAGGCGCCAGTTGAAGTAATACGCATCGCCATGTTCCTGCCGGAACTGCCTGACGGCTGCGAGTCCGGCAAGCATTTCCCTGGCTACCTGCTCGGGGTTATCAATAATAATCGAGTAGCGCCTCTGTGCCTCCTTGCCCAGGGTAGCGGCGATGAACTCATCGATCTGCCGGAAATAAGATTCGCTTTTGCGGGGACCGGTCAGTATCAGTGGCATCGGCATATCGCTGTTATTCGGGTGCGTGAGGATGCCCAGTAAATACAGAATTTCTTCCGCCGTTCCGACGCCACCCGGAAAAACAACGATCCCGTGGCTGGTCCGCACGAACGCTTCCAGGCGCTTTTCCATATCAGGCATGATGACCAGGGAATTGACGATTGGATTTGGCGATTCTGCCGCGATAATTCCTGGCTCGGTTATTCCTATGTAGCGTCCGTCACCGATGCGCTGCTTCGCGTGACCAATGGTCGCTCCCTTCATCGGGCCCTTCATCGCCCCCGGTCCGCATCCCGTGCAGACATCGAGTTTCCTGAGGCCGATCTCATACCCCACTTTCTTGGTGTAATCGTATTCGTGGCGGCTTATCGCATGCCCACCCCAGCACACCACCAGGTTTGGCACCGAAGGCGTTTGCAGAACACGCGCATTTCGCAGAATGTGGAATACGGCATTGGTAATGTTATCGGACGTCTCAAGATCGAACTGGCCGCTCTCGCGAATCTCATTGTTCGTGAAAACGATATCTCGCAGAACTGCGAACAATTGTTCGCGTATTCCGCGAATCATGACGCCGTCGACGAACGCGAGCGCCGGTGCATTCTTCAGGATCAGCTTGAGGCCACGGTCCTGCTGTTGAAATCCGACACTGAATTTCCTGTACCTTGTAAGTACCGCCCGGGTATCGTCGGAGCTGCTGCCGGAGTTGAGTACCGCCAGCATGCATCGTCTCAAAAGAGGGTAAAGGCCTCCCTCACCCTGGTTCCGAAGCTGGTCTGCCTCAACCTGCGATAAGACCTCGAGACTTCCCTCCGGCCAGACTTCGGCATCGACCGTCTCATTCGTATCGATGCGCATGGTAGTGCTCGCATGAATTTTGGTAGCCACGGTCGGAGTCGTCCCGGGAACCGGCTACGGTCGGATCTCGATCTGGACGTTGTCCGGCGTCATTAGCCATATATCGATCATGTCGGAATTGGAAACCGCAATACATCCGTTGGTCCAGTCTTCCTTGTCATAGTAAGCCTCGGAATAAGTCGGACTGTTGGGCTGACCGTGAATCATGATCTGGCCACCGGGATCCAGGCCGTTGCTGCGGGCGTTGCGCCGATCCGCCGCATTCGGATAGGAAACATGAATTGACAGGAAAAAATCACTGTCTGGATTACGCATATCCAGCAAGTACATTCCCTCCGGCGTCTTCTGGTCGCCTTCTGTGCGCTTGTCACCAATCGGATACATGCCAAGCGCGATATCGAAAGACCGAAAAGGCGTTCCCTCTTTCATCAGGTAAAGCTTTCGCTTTTCCTTCTCGATGACAACCTTGTCGGCAACCGGGAACTCATAGTCTGCAGATGCCCCGTTAGTGATCACTAATGACAACAACATTGCCGCAACTATCGGAAAACCATGCTTTGCACTAAGAGTCAGATATTGACGCATTTTTGGCTCCAGCCAGGTTGGTCGTTACAGGTTATCAAACATTTTTGCCCGCGATCCAGCCAATCGCGAATCCGATCGCACCTGCGATACTCGTGTACAACGGAAGATACCTGAACAGTTCTTGCGGAAATACCGACTCGCTCACCATTCCGTGCAGATCGATGGAGTATCCATAGTGCAGGTACATCGACAAGCCCAAGGCGGGTAACGCGAATCCAATGGTTCCCAGCGGTAGTCGCCAGCCTGCGCCGGTCCAACGCCCTTTTCCCCGCACAAGGGTCACAATCGACAGGACGACGATCGCCAACATTGGAATCAGGTTGCGCAACAGGTAAGCATCGCCCCGCTCGATTGATGCCGCATAAGTCATTGCCGCGGCAATGACGAGCAAAACCGGCAACAGCCGGACAAGAATCATCTTCGCAACCGGCGACATGCTCGATCTATCCTCCACTATTCTCCGTCAGCATCGGAAAATTGATTTTTGTGCCTGGCTGAACGGTGTGCAGATCCAGCGCCGGATTGTATTGGCGAAACAGCCATATCGGCACATCGTACTCACGTAATGACAGTATCCAGACAGATTCGCCGCGGCTAATAACATGCTCCTGAATTCCTGTAATGGTGTGCGTGCGAAAAAATACGTCTTGCTGCTGCTGGTGGTATTCGCTGCGTAAACGCTCGAACGCCGCTGCATCGACATTGCCCAGATCAAGTTTGATTCGCTGACCCAGTTCCACTGGCGTTCGAAATGCCAGTCCGTTGATATCCCGCAATCTCTGCGTCTTGATTTCGAGCCAGTCGGCATAATGTCCCAGCGTCTCCAGCGGGTGTACTTCGATAGTCTTGTCTGCCGATACCGTGTAGTCGCTGGGATCAGACAGCAGCGTCGTCTGGATAGTGCTTCTCACCGTGGCGGCAAAATCTTCAGCCATTGCACCAACGTCCAGCGGTTCCTCATCAGCTTCGATTTCGGGAGCCACATCGACGATCGGCGTCATTTCCGCAACGATTACCGGGGGTTTTTTCCCTTCTTCTGCCGCTTTTTTCGCAACAATTTCAGGCGCAGGTCCCGCCGCTGGCAGGCGCAAACGCTGCCCGGCGCGAATTCGATGGCTGCTCCCGAGATTATTCAGGGCGACAAGTGTCGATACCCGGGTTCCATACTCGGTTGCAATCTCGGACAAGGTGTCTCCACGCGCGATCGTGTGGAAAAGGTCCGGTAGTTGCTCGTCAAAGCGTTTGTCCATGGCAATCGTCGCAACCAGCTCATCAATAGGATCGGACAATCGATAGCCCGGAACCCGAATCTGAAACGACTTCGGCAGGAACTTGCTGCCCTGAAAAATCGTAGGCTGCAATGCCGGATTATATTGCCGCAGGTCGCGCTCGCTTATACCAAGCGCCTCTGACATGGATCGTGACGGCACGTAAGCGGTTAGCGTGTGCAATTGGTAGTCGATCGGTTTTTCGCGTGTCAGTGCTTGAAAATATTGATCCGGGTTTTGATCCACTTGCCGCGCTGCGAGGAATGCGACGTAGAAATTTCGCGACGCGAACCCAAATGTGCGCCCCCGATACTCGCGCAATATTTTCGTGTACTCGGTATCACCGAATTGCCGCATTGCGCGTCTAGCACCGGACAAGCCATGATTGTAGGCGGTGATTGCCATCGGCCAGTTGCCGGTAATGGAATAGTTGTATGCCAGCAGCTTCGCGGCCGCTTCTGTTGCCAGGAACGGGTCGTTGCGCTCATCAAGTACGTGGTCGACCTGCATGAATCGCCGCCCGGTGCTTCTTGTAAACTGCCAGATTCCGGAAGCGCCGACATGTGAACGCGCGGCCGGATTATAAGACGACTCAACATGCGGTAGTGCGGCGAGGTCAACCGGAACACCGAGCTTCGTAAATTCGCTTTCGACATGTGCGCGCCAGCGTCCGGATCGAATCAGTCCTTCTCGAAATCTATCCGAGAGCCCCTGTTGATATCGAATTCTTCCGACCGCGGCGGTGAGCTCGCTGTTGCTGACATTGTCCGGCCAAAGATCCAGTACACGCTGTTGCTCCTTGCTCAGCTTGCCTCGCTTGCCACTGGCCAGCGTACGCAATATTCCCTGGTAGTGTTTGCGACGCTTTTGGGCGCGCCGGTTTCTCTCTCTACGGCTGATGGTGGCAGGCATCGGCATGCTTTCGTAAACAACACCGAGATTGCGATTGTCATGAAGCACACCCTCATTGGTTGAATATTTGGTGAAAATTCCAATCCAGAAGTCAACGTCCGGCTCGAGTTCCACCGGCTTTGGAAACAAGGCGTCGCTGGCCCCGGCAGATGCCGCGGTAATGAGCATTATCAATACAAACAGGGAAATCGGGTATTTAATACTTGTCATTTGTGAGAAATACGGTTTCAATCGAGAAAAGATCCCTAATTGCTTGAATAGTTCACAGAAAATTAACCCCTTATAAGGTATTTTAAGTCTAGCTGGAAGCCAGGAATGCTTCCAGACCATTGAACAATGATGACATTATCTCTGAAATTGCTGACATCCATGAGAAGGGCGCTTGTCCTTGC
>PVMS01071634.1_pt1 | contig 36879 bp, 34 predicted proteins | sample 1853461 | NCBI WGS metagenome assembly PVMS01 (sample SAMN08582032, study PRJNA380276) | Marine sediment metagenome, whole genome shotgun sequencing project. | isolation source: ocean sediment barecode stripped | collected 2017
ACGAGATAGAGCACCGCCATGAGTGGGATCAGCACCATCGCGGCGGCGAGCAGCACCTGATACCGGCGTCTCGATCCGGTCTCGTCCGCCGCCTCAGGTCCCTCCGCAGCAGGCACTGCCGCAGTGGGTTCGAACACCTCGACGCTCACAGCGCCGACCGGTTCGTCGGCAGGCTCGACGATGGCCGCAACGACGGCAGGCTCGGGCGCCGCAGCTGCGGATGTAGCGGCCGCCGGAGCGGCGCCCACCTCGATCCCCGCCTCGACCGCCCACTCGCGAAGCACATCATCGGTCGAACCACCGGTCTTCTTCGCCCGCGCCCCGGCAGACCGCTCCACCAACGACGCCGGCATCCCCCGCGCCTCAGCCACCGCATCGAGCAACGCAGCACCCGACAGCCCGCCCGCAACCGCACCAGCAGGCGACGGTTCGGAAGTCACCGGGGCCGAAGCAGGCTCCGGAGTAGCGGGAGCGGTCGCTCCAGCCACGCCTTCCTCCACTGCCCATTCATGGAGGACGTCGTCGGTCGATTGCCCCGTCGCCTTGGCCCGGGCCTGTGCCGAACGTTCGACGAGCGATGCGGGCATGCCCTTCGCTTCGGCGAGTTGCTGGAGAAGATCTTCCATCGTTGGCGCTACCTCAGGGAGACGATGTATTGGGTGAGAGCCTCGAGATCTGTGTCGTCCAGATACGAGTACGACGGCATGATCGACCACGGTCGTACCGCCTGCGGGTCGACCAGCAGAACCCGAACGTAGTCGGCGGAGGCGGTGTCATCTCTGCTCGCCACATGCATCAGATCGGGCCCGAGGCGTTCCGAACCGCGCTGGATCGGGTTCTCGTGCACGTAGTCACCCGCCCCGCTCACCGCCCCCAACCCGACGTCGGGAACGATCTCGCGAACCTCCTGCGTGTGACAAGCAACGCACCCTTCCCGTACGTACACCGCCCGGCCGGCCGCGACGGCCGATCCGTCCGGATACATCCGCGCCTCGTCGCCGAGAATGGTTCCCGCGCTCACCTCCGGGTCGAACGACGGGAGGACCAGGGTCATCGCGAACGCACCGAGGAACAGGAACACGACGCCATACCGCAGACCGTTCCACGACGGCACCCGGGCCGCATCCTCGAATCGCACCTCGAACTCGGGATCTGCGGAAGTTCCCGACTCCCCTGTCGTTCGTGGACCCGTTGTCGCCGGATCGGCGGCTTTCCCGAACACGGCGATGAGGAAGAGGACCTGGGCGAGCACGAAGACGACGAAACCCGCGAAGCGCACCCCGAGGTAGGGGGACATGGAGTCGATCACCACCTCGAATCCGGCACCGAAACTCGTCGGTTCACCCGCGTTGGCACCCGCGGCCCACGTGAAGCCGGTGACGAGGCCGCCGACCGTCATCGCGAAAACCATCAGGAAAACGCCGATGAGCGAGAACCTGAGATGCCAGTTCGCAACCTTCGACCGCGCCGGTCCCCGCCCGTTACTCAGGGCGTGGTACGCGAAAGCGAACACCCACATGCTGAATGCGCCGTAGAAAGCGAACACTTCGAACCCGGGGACCCATTCCGTGAACTGCACGACCGCGCTCGACGTGCGCAACGCCAACAGCAGGTTGTACACGGGGATGAGCGCGAAAAGCCATGCGCCCGCGACGATGAAACCAAGGGTGACGCGATCCTGCACCTGGTCCCATCGGCCCCGCATGGCAATGGCGAAGTCGGCGAAGATGACGATGATCGGTACCAGCAACCCGATGGAGAACGCGACGCCCAGCGTCTCGAGCCAATCCGGACCTGCCCCGTAGATGAAATCCACCGGCCCCGTGCCCGCCCAGACGAAGGCCAGGGACCAGAATCCAAGGACCGTGAGCGGCGAGGCGTTCATCGGATCGGAGCCAACCAGCTTGGGGATGAGGTAGTACACGATCCCGATTCCGGCGGCAGCGAACCAGAGACCGGTCATCGACGCGCGGTAGAAAGACTCCTGGAACTGACCCGCGTACCCCGGAAGACCGGGCACGTTCCCGGCGAGAAAGGCGAGAACGATCCACCACGTGGCCCCGAGCAGGTACCACTGGGGAGGGCCGAGCCGGCGCGCCCGCTGGGCGACGGTACGCGTTGCCGCCAGCGCAGCCAGTAGCAGACCGGCGAAGACGAAGACATCGGCCCACAAGGGCATCTCGAGGTAGCGTCGTCCATCGGTGGCACCGAGGTAGATGCCGACCATCCCGGCCCCGACACCAACGGTGATGAGGAACAGCGATACGAGGGCCATGCCGACGTGATCGAACTGCACTCGGGCAACCCGCGGAAGGATGTAGTACACCGCTGCCAGGAAGCCGAGCGTCAACCACCCGTACAGGAAGGCGCTGGTCGCGATGGGCACGAGGCGCCCATAGGAGAAGAAGACGATCCCCTCGAACAGGTTCGGCCACACCAGTTGTGCCGCCGCCGCGGTCGCGGCGAGCGTCGAGAAGACCAGGAAAACCGACGCGAACACGAGATGAGTGCGAACGATCCCGGAGGCCGCCCGGTCCGGATCGGCACCGGTCTCGTCCGCTTCCCGGCGATTGGCTTCGGTCTCAGCGGTCACGTCCCCGCGTTCCTCCCAGTGCTGGTCCCGACGAGATCCACAGCCATCGGGCGACCGAAAGCCTAGCCGCGAGCCGATCGGCATTCGATTGTCGGTCCCAGAAGCCGCACACGGCACCGAAGCGCGCGTCGCGAGCCCACTCCGAGGACGTGATCGTCGACGAACGGTGCACGTCGCGCAAGGTGACTACCGTCCTCCCCGACAACCGCGTACAATCCCGTCGGGAACGTAGGAGGACACTCTGAGCGACAGGAGCAAGCTCGTCACCGGTTTGGCGGCCGCCGCCGTCGGTTTCGTCGTGATGTTGCTCGGGTCCGTCTTCGTGCACGCCGCGGAATCGCCGGCGACCGACGTGTTCGGCAACGACCTGTACACGTACGTCCCTCGCGGTTGGGCATGGGTCACGCTCGGCCAGATCGTGGCCTTGGGAGGCGTGCTCCTCATGATGGCCGGCATCACCTTCGCCCTCGTGTACGACCGCAAGCTCACCTGGGCCCGGGCATCGATCGGCGCCGCGATGTACGTCGCGCTCATGCTGGTCCTCTTCGCGGTCATCCCGAACCAGTGGCTCACTCTGGCCCAGTCCGAGCTGGAATGGACCCCGACGAAAATCCTCGTGACGATCCCGCCCGCACTCGTTCTCGGCAACGACCTGTCGATCAGCTACGACGCCCTCAAGGACATGATCTCCGGCGCGTACGCCGTGGTCGCGCTCATCCTGGTGGCGATCACGATGGTCAAATGGCAGGACCGCAGCAAGGCCAAGGCGAAACCCACGCCGAAGCCGACACCCGTTTCGAAGTTCGGCCGCCCGATGCGCGTGGAGAACTGAGCCGTGGCCAAGACCGACATCTGGTTCGAGACTCCACCGTTTCGCGACGACTACCAACTCACGGAGGTAGACGAGGCGTATCTCAAGGGCGCGGTCAAACCGAAGCAGTTCCTCCACATCAACCAAGCAGAGTGCATCCTTTGTGAGGGATGCGTCGACATCTGCCCGTGGAAATGCATCCACTACCTGTCGATGGACGTGATCGCGGAGGGCACCAACGTCTCGAACCCCGAGGAAAACGAAGAGAACGGCGGCGTCTTCATCGTCGACGAGGACGAATGCACGCGCTGCGCGTTGTGCGTCGATCGTTGCCCCACGGGGGTCATCAGCCTCGGGAAGTTCGTCGGATCTCTCGCCGACGAGGCCGGGGAACACGAATCGGCCCCGTGGGAGGTCGACACCGGAGCCCGCGATTTCAAGAACGGATACGCCTACGGAGTGCGCTGGTAACCGATCAAGACGCCGAGACCCACCCTTCGGGGCAGGTCGACCGAGCTGAGAAAAGAAGGAAATAGGTGGCCGAAGGAAACGGAAAGGGCAAGGGAGTCGGCGGAACGATCGCCGAACTGACCGACCACGTCCGCAACAGCCAGGTCTGGAATTCCATCTTCCGACCCGGCTCACCGTTGCGTGCCGGCTACTCGGACACGCCCCGGAACCGCTCCTACGTGATCATGAACAACGTCCTGTATCACCTCCATCCCGTGAAGGTGAAGCGCCACGGCGTCCGACTCTCCTACACCTTGTGTTTGGGCGGTCTCAGCTTCTTCCTGTTCATCGTGTTGACGATCACCGGCATCTTCCTGATGTTCTACTACCGGCCTACCTCGCCGCAGGCCTACTTCGATCTCCAGGCACTCTCATCAGATGTGGCCTTCGGTATGATCATGCGCAACATGCACCGGTGGGGGGCCCATCTCATGGTCCTCACCGTCTTCTTGCACATGGCGCGGGTCTTCTATCACGGGGCCTACAAACCGCCACGCGAGTTCAACTGGATCGTGGGGGTCATCCTCCTGTTCCTCACCCTGCTCCTCTCGTTCACCGGTTACCTCCTCCCGTGGGATCAGCTGGCCCTCTGGGCGGTGACCGTAGGAACGACGATGGCGAGTTACACCCCGGTGTTCGGTGATCAAGTGACCTTTGCGCTGATCGGTGGCGTCCAGATCACCCCGGATACGCTGCTGCGCTGGTACGTGCTGCACGTGCTGTTCCTCCCGTTCATCATCACGATCTTCATGGCCGTTCACTTCTGGCGGGTCCGCAAAGACGGCGGCGTCTCGGGTCCGCTCTAGGAGGCGTCTTGGCAGAGATCCCCGAACACATACTGCGCCGCTCTGCTGAAGCACGGGCCAAGGCCGAGGGCCGCAGCGTCGACGAGATCATGGCGGAACTGAAGGGCGAGGCTCCCCCGCCGGAAGCTACCGTGGCGTCTCCGACGACCACTCCCGGTACTCCAGCGCCGGCAGGTGGTGCTGGGGGAACCCGAGATCTGGAGGCCGAGTCGACAGCGACCGGGGTGCCGGTGCCGCTGCTCGAGCGGTCCCTGGCCGCCCGGGCCCAGAAAGAAGGCAAGCCGGCACCTGCGATGGCCGGAGCGCCGGAACCTACACCGAGTGCGGCAGCTCCTGCAGCCGCCGCCGCAACCAGCCCGGCACCTGCGCCTCGAGCCGTACCCGAGGGAATCCGCACCCAGCGTCTGTTGACCGTCGTCAAAGCCGGCGCCATCCAGCAGGTACGCAGCGAGCCGGTCGACAAAGTCAACGTGTGGCCCCACCTGCTCGCCATCGAGTTCGTAGCACTGCTCGTAGTGCTCGCGGTGCTCACGGTGATGTCGATCTTCATCGACGCTCCCCTGCTCGAGTTCGCCAACTTCAACGAGCAACCGAACCCGTCCAAGGCTCCCTGGTACTTCCTCGGGCTCCAGGAACTGCTCGCCTATTTCGACCCGCAGGTCGCCGGCGTGATCCTTCCCGGTTTCGGCCTCGCGGCGATGGCCATGATCCCGTACATCGACCGGAACCCTTCGGTTCGGCCATCGGACCGGAAACTGGCGATCATGATCTTCACGTTCTTCCTCATGTCCTCAGCCGTTCTGACGATCTTCGGTTCGTTCTTCCGAGGGCCGGGGTTCAACTTCACCTACCCGTGGCGCGACGGGATCTTCTTCGACGACCTGCTCGACATCCTGGAATGAGGTGCCGACCATGACCGCGACCACCATCTTCATCATCGCCATCGTCGGTGCGGGTGTCCTCGTGCTCCTGGGGGTGTTCGCGATCGCCTATCGGCGCGGACCGTCGGCGCCGCCGGCCACGGCACCCGAACTCGACAAGGAAGCACGACGAATCGACCGCTCCGTCCAACGCACCAAGGAATCGACCGCGACGCCGAGCGGGCACTCCGAAGACACCAGCGCGGTGGCGACCTTGCCCGACACCGACACCGACACCGAGACCGAGACCGAGACCGAGACCGAGACCGAAAAGCCGCCACCCGCCGATCCGGCAACCGAACGCACCGAGATCACCCCAACCGAGTACGGCATCACCCGGCGCAAGTTCTTCAACCGGGCGCTGTTCGCGGTGTTCGCGCTCTTCCTCGCCCAGTTCGCACTCACCGGCCTCGCCTTCTTCTGGCCGAAGCTCAAGGGCGGGTTCGGGTCGAAAGTGAACGCCGGTAAGGTCGAAGACCTGAAGGCAGAGCTCTTCGACGGCGCGACGATCATCCCCGTCCACGACAACCCGGCCCAGGCCTGGATCGTTCCTTTCGACATGAGCGAACTGCCCGGTTCGTCCTACGAAGGCGTCCCGTTCGTCGTCGCCGGCGGCGAGAGCGACGGCATCGGCCTCATGGCCATGTGGCAGCGATGTGTGCACCTCGGCTGCAAGGTTCCCGAGTGCGTGCCGTCACAAGGGTTCGAATGCCCGTGCCATGGTTCGAAATACAACATCCACGGGGAGTACTCGGCTGGTCCCGCCCCGCGCAATCTGGATCGGTTCGCGGTCGAGGTCAACAGCGCGGGGGAGCTCATCATCGACACCGGCACGATCGTCGAGACGCCGCGGTCGAAGAATCTGACGGCCGCGTATCCCCAGGGTCCGTTCTGCGTGTGAGGTGGTGCACCTGAATCCCATGTTCCCCCCCCGCTTTTGCGGTAGAGCAAGCCGTCGAAGCCGCCGATTCGGGCGGCGTCGGGATCGGCGGCGTCGTCCTCACCCTGGGGGTCGCGGCCATCCTCTTCTGGTTCGGATATCTCTTCGTCAACAGCCGCCGCTCTCGCAAGGACGGAGCGGAGAGCGCGGCGCCGAACCAATCGCCGTACATGACCGACGACGAACTGGAGAACACCCGGACCACGAAGGTGCTCCGGGCCGCGCTCTTCGCCGCCGCGGTCCTCGCGATCCTCGTGCCCGTGTACGCGTTCAACGAACCTGATCGTCAGGCCGCGGCCGCCGAAACGATCGTCGACGAGAACATCGAGGCCGGAGAGGTGTGGTACGACCACTTCGGTTGCATCGGATGCCACGGTCCGGACGGCGGAGGCGGCGCGGCTGCGTTCACGGAGCCCCGCAGCGGTGTCGATGGCCCCTGGACGGTGCCTTCACTCAACGACGTGCTCTACCGCTTCGACCCCGATGAGGTTCGCCAGATCATCGTGTACGGTCGTGCGGGCACACCGATGCCGGCGAACGGACTCGACGGCGGCGGCGCGATGACGGTCCAGGAGCTCGATCAGGTGATCGATTTCATCTCGTCGATCCAACTGCCGCAGAACGAGGTCGTGGCGAAGACCGGCGGCGCCGTGGATCTTGCACTCTCGCGCATCGCGAACGGCGACGAAACCGTCCAGGGTTTCATCGCTCTTCAGGAAGCCAAGATCGACGCCGTCGCAGCGGCACCCGCGCAACTGGAAGCGACCGGCGCCCTCGCCGACGAAGTGCTCGACCTCCTCGGAGCGGCGGGCACGTGCACGGAGGAGTCGGCAATTCTGGCGCTGACCACATGTGACGATGCGGCCGACGACGCCGACCGTGACGGGCTCAGCGATGTCGTGGAGCCTGAGCTCACAGCCATCGCCGTAACGGCTCGGGCCAATCTCACCGGCCTCAACGAGACGACACTCGAGTTCGACGAGAAAGCCGTCTACGCGGTCGAGTTCGATCCCCTCTCCGCCCATTCGAATCGCACCGCGGATGGAGCTGCCGTTCCGGATCTCGACGCCGCCGCGGCGATGCTCGGCGAGCTCGAGGCCGACATCGTGGTGACGAGAGTCACCGCCGAACAGCAAGACCAGTTCCTCGGCGACCTCGAAGCGGGGCTCGCTTTCCTCGAACAATCCGCCGACTCGAGGATCTGGGATGTCGATCTCGACTCCGTCACCGAGGCGATGAACGAGGCCGGCGATCGGTCGATCGGCAATGACCAAGCCGAACGGGCCGTGGGGTTGTTCAATTCCTACTGCGCACGCTGCCACACCGGCGGCTACAGCTCCGGGAGCCCATTCGAGATCGAAGCCGGACACGGGGGGTGGGGTCCGGCGATCTACGATGGGCGGACACTCATCCAGTTCCCCACCATCGAGAGCCAGATCGACTTCGTGATCAAGGGAACCCAACTCGGAACCGAGTACGGCGTGAACGGGATCGGCAACGGCGAGATGCCCGGATTCGGGGCCTCCCTCACCGCAGAGGACATCGAGTTGATCGTCCTGTACGAGAGGACCTTGTGATGAGGCGGTTCGCATCGGAATCGCGACGCCTCGTCGATGACGAGCGGGGCCTGAGTGCCCTCGAATGGCTCGGTGTCGTCGCGATGATCGCGTTGCTCCTAGCGATGATCCCGTTCGTCAGGGAAGCGATCCAAGATCTCGCCGGCTACATCTTCAACCAGCACGACGACGCCGGCCACCTCACGGACTTCTCGCAGGCGATGCTCGGGATCGGCATCACGATCGGAGCCATCCTCGTGTTCGTGGGATCCGTGTGGTTGATCCTCTACACCGACCTTGGCCTTCGCCTGTCGTTCCTCGTCAGCGGCGCCGCCCTCTTCGGTTGGCTCACGATCGGTGGTGCCCTGTTCGTCGCGTACGCCCCCCGAGGTGTGCGACCGGCCAACCTCGAAGGACTGAACGCCCTCCAGATGCGCATCCCGGCGATCGCGATGACGCTCGGTTCTCTCATCCTGTTCGCCATGTTCGTGATCGCGTTAGACCGATACGAAAAGGACGAGCCGGCATAGCCGCCGGTCTGCGGCCGGCCGTACCACGTACTATGACCCGACCTTCGGCACTCGAGACCTTTCGGCACTCGAGACCTGCGACCCGCTACTCGCGACCGTTCTGCTCTTGCTGGTGGAAGGTGAGGATCTGGAGCTCGGTTGACAGGTCGACCCTGCGCACGTAGACGCCATCGTCGACCTGGAGGACGGTGGGCGCGAAGTTGAGGATCGAGCGGATCCCGGCTTGCCCGAGCCGGGCGGCGACCTCCTGGGCGACGGACGCCGGCGTCGCGACGATGGCGATGCTCACGTCGCGTTCCGCGACGATCCGCTCCAGATCCGACATGGGCTCGACGCGGAGTCCGGCAATCTCCATCCCCAGCTTCGACGGGTCCCGGTCGAGGACCGCCACCACCTCGAAACCCCAATCCGAGAAACCCGGATAGTTGGCGAGAGCACGCCCCAGGTTCCCGGCGCCGACGATCGCCACGGCGTACTCATGGGTGAGGCCCAGCGCCTTGCGATCGCCAGCCGCAGGTCGTTGATGTTGTAACCCACCCCGCGGACTCCCCGGGTCCCCAGAAACGACAGATCCTTCCGCACCTGTGCTGAGTTCACTCCGGCGATCTCGGCGAGTTCGCTCGACGAGCACGTCTCCCGGCCGAAGGGCACCGAGGACAGGCAACGCAAGTACACGGGAAGCCGCGACACCGTGGCAGTGGGAATGGTGGCCTTCATCGGCGCCTGAGGATATATGAACGCGAGAGGGGCAGAATCCATCATCCGCCTCGGCTCGCGTCGCGTAGGGCGCGGACCGTTTCTCGCTCCGCGAAGTGACCTTCGGCGATGACCGCACCTTCCGAATCGAGCAGCACCGGTACGCGCTCGTCGTAGAGGTCGAGGAGTTCGAGGTCGAGGTCGATGTCCACGACCTCCAGCGTGACGTCGAACGTCGCGGTCAGGGACCCAACGAGGGCGAGAGCCTCGTCACAGAGAGGGCAACCGCGCCGGGTGAGGAACCGGATCATCGTGTCATCGCTATCGTCATCGCTCCCATGCGTCCCTTCACCGCCTTCGTGCTCATCGCTCTCCTGGTGCTCTTCGTGGGGGCGTTCGTCATCAAGATGCAGTCCATCGGCTTCACCCCGTGAGCGATCAACGGGCTCGGATCACTCCTGTGCCCCGATCCGGATCTCGCTGCCCCCACCGGGTCTCCGGAAAGCGACCGATACCCGCGTTCCCAGAGGGAATGACTCATCGGCTCGGCCGTCCCTGATCGCGATGGCGATCTGCCCGTAGGAATCGACGTGCACGAGGCCCTCTCCGGTCGCCACGTCTCCGTAGGCCGCGGCCCAGGTCAACCTGAACTCGACGCCGCCGATGACGGTGATGACATCGTCACCAGGATCGACCCCGAGTGATCCGAGGTCGTCGGGGGTCACGTTCGTCTGGACGTTCCCGAAGTGATCGACCCACAACACCTCACCGAGCAGGCCGCCCATACCGTCGGGTTCGACCAGCGGCAGCATCATCGGTGTCACCGACGCCGGGTCCACCACGGGTCCCAGGTCCTCGATGACGGCCTCGCCGGAGGCAAGCACCGCGGCGGCGGGAGCGAACACGTCGCGACCGTCGAACGTTGCCCCCGCGGTCGGGATTCGGATCTCCGGGTTCTCGATCGACACGATGAGATCGGCGCCACCCACCACAGCCACCGCAGGCCCGAGCACGCCGTTGTCGGGACCCAGGAAGATGCCCCACGGCGTTCGTGCGGCGATCGCGCGTCGGTCGGTGCCCACACCCGGATCGACGACCGCCATCGCCACCCCTTTCGGCAGGTACTGCACGGCCCGCAGCAACCCGAGTGCCGCGCTCTGAATGTCACCCCTCGGGTAATCGTGGCCCACATCGATGACCCGGACCTCAGGAGCGATGCGAGCGATGACCCCATGCACCACTCCGACGAATTCGTCGGAGTGACCGAAGTCGGACAGGAACGAAACGAACATCCAGGCAGTCTCCAGCCGGCCACGCGCAGATGCAAGTCCGGGCCGGCCCGGGGACCGGCGGTACTCGCTCGCTGCGCTCGCTGTAGAGCCGGCCTGGCGGCCGGCGGTATCAAGTACTGCGACTACGTGGTGGTTCGACGTCTCCAGTTGACGCGGTCGCAGTACGCCTGTCTTCGAGACATGGTTTCGCAGGTACTTGATACCGCGAGCGGAGCGAGCCCGTACTTGATACCGCGGTGAGCCGGCTTCGGCTCGCCGCCTGGTGATAGGGTCGTTCCTGTGATGACGTCCGACTCCGCACCCCGCGTCACGATCGTCGAGGTGGGGCCGCGGGATGGCTTACAGAACGAGGACAGGGTGCTGGACGTCGCCACGCGGGTCGAGCTCATCCGCCGGTTGGTGGCGACCGGGGTGTCACGGATCGAGGTGGCCAGCTTCGTGAATCCGAAACGGGTGCCCCAGATGGCAGGCGCGGAAACAGTCCTCACCGAGCTGGGCCCGAGTTCGGAAGGCGTGAGCTACGTCGGGCTCGTCCTGAACGAACGGGGCCTCGACCGAGCCTTGGCCACCGATGTCGACGAGGTCAACTTCGTCGTAGGCGCATCGCAGGGCTTCAATCAGGCCAACGCCGGGGCGACGCCGGATGAAACGATGGCTGCGATCGAAAGCATGCTGCCGACTGCCCACGACGAGGGCCGTTTCACGTCGGTGACGATCTCCGTCGCCTTCGGTTGCCCGTTCGATGGCGAAGTGCCGGTGGCAGACGTTGCTTCCCTGGCAGCGAGAGCCGCGGCGGCGGGAGCCGACGAGGTCGCGCTCGGTGACACGATCGGGGTGGCCGTGCCCGGTGATGTGACCGAACGGGTCCGCTCGGTCACATCCCGAGTTGGCTCGGTGCCGCTGCGCTGCCACTTTCACGACACCCGTAACACCGCCGTCGCCAACGTCGTGGCTGCCCTCGGCGAGGGAGTGACCGTCTTCGACGCCTCGGTCGGCGGCGCCGGGGGCTGCCCCTTCGCCCCCAATGCGACCGGCAACGTCGCCACCGAAGACCTCCTCTACCTGTTCGACCGGACGGGTGTCGCCACCGGAATCGATCCCCGCACCACGATCGAAGCGGCCCACTGGCTCGCCACCCAACTCGGCCGGCCGCTCCCCGGGGCCCTCAGCAAAGCAGGCTGGTTCCCGACCTGAGAGTCGCGAGTCGCGGGTCGTGATACGTAGTACGTGATACGTGGTACCCCGCCGAAGGCGGCCCTACATGTTCCCGCGTTTGGCCTGCTCTCGTTCGATGGCTTCGAAGAGGGCCTTGAAGTTGCCGATGCCGAAGCCGGTGGCGCCGCGGCGCTCGATCAATTCGAAGAACACGGTGGGGCGGTCTTGCAGCATCTTCGTGAAGATCTGGAGGAGGTGGCCTCCTTCGTCTTTGTCGACGAGCAGTCTCAGATCGCGGACCCGGTCCCAATCGGCGTCGAGGTCGGGGATCCGCACCTGCGCGTCCGTGTAGTACTCGTCCGGCACTTCGATCGTTTGGAGGCCGCGCCGGTGCACCTGTTCCATCGTCGCCTGGAGGTCGTCGGTGGCCATCGCGATGTGTTGGACGCCCGGGGAGCGGTAGTAGATGAGGTACTCCTCGATCTGAGAACGCTTGCGCCCGTCTGCCGGTTCGTTGATCGGCAATTTGATGATCCCCTCGCCGTCCCACATCACCTTCGACATCAGGGCTGTGTACTCGGTGGAGATGGCCTCGTCATCGAAGTGCTTGAGCATCGTGAACCCGAAGATCCGCTCGTACCACTCGACCCATTCGTTCATCTTGCCCAGTTCGACGTTGGCGACCACGTGATCGATCGTGTGGAGGCCGACCGGTTCGGCGATGAGGTCCTCGCGTGGCTCGAAGTCGGGGAACCCGCCGTCTCGCTGCACCAGCGAGTGGATCGTTTCGCCGTACGCTTTGATCCCGGCGGTGACGACCTTGCCTTCGTCGCTTTCTGCGACCATGGGCTTGTAGGCGACCTCGGCCCCTCGATCGACGGCGAGTTCGAACGCGGCGATGGCGTCGGGCACCGCGAACGCGACGTCGTGCACACCGGGCCCGTGGAGATGCACGTGGTCCGCCACCGGATGCTCGGGTCCCTGTGATCCGGTGACGATGTAGCGGATGTTGCCGGACTCGACCAGGTAGCTCGACGTCTCGCGTACCCCGGTCTCCGGCCCCCGGTATCCCACGATGGCGAACCCGAGCATCGACCGCAGGAACATGGCCGACTGGTACGCGTTGCCGACCCACCATTCGACGTGGGAGAACCCCTCCATCGGGAATGGGTCCCGCAATGCGAGCTCTCGAGCCCGATCCTTGATGTCTGTGTCCATGGAAACCTCCCAAGATGACCCACCGATTGCTCTCATTATCGCAAACCCAACGCGATGGTGCCCGGCGGGGACCGCCGACGCCACGTAGCATGGCTGCGAGACGTCCACTGGAGTACCGCGATGCCCTACTACGTCCGGGTCGGTGACATCCCCGAAAAACGGCACACCCGTTTCCATCAGCCCGACGGGAGCCTCTACGCCGAGGAGCTCATGGGTGAGGAGGGGTTCAGCTACGACTCCTCGTTGCTGTACCACGAGAACCTGCCCACGGCGCTGCGGTCGATCGATGCCGTGGACATCGAGGCTCAGGAGATCACCCCCAACCACCCGCTCCGGCCGCGGCATTTCCGAACCCATCAGCTCAAGGCGGGCGGCGATCCGGTGACCTCTCGCCACCTTCTCCTCGTCAACGATGACACCCGGATCTCGTACTTCGTCGGAAGCGAGAACAGCCCGCTGTCCAAGAACGCGATCGGTGACGAACTCGTCTTCATCGAGTCGGGTTCCGGCGTTCTCGAGACCACGTTCGGCAAGGTCCCCTTCACGGAAGGCGACTACGTGGTGATCCCGGCGTCGAGCATCCATCGCTGGGTGATCGATGCGTCGGAGGAGCCGATGCGGGCCCTGTTCACCGAGACCTCGGGCCACATCGGCCCACCGCGCCGTTACCTGTCGCGCAACGGGCAGTTCCTCGAACATGCCCCCTATTGCGAACGCGACTTGCACGGCCCCACCGAGCCTCTCCTCGTCGAAGGCAGCGATGTCGAGGTTCTCGTCCGCGCTCGCCACGGAGTCACCCGGTTCGTGTACCAGCACCATCCGTTCGATGTCGTCGGTTGGGACGGCTGTCTGTATCCGTATACGTTCTCGATCCACGACTTCGAGCCGATCACGGGCCGGGTGCACCAGCCGCCGCCGGTGCACCAGACCTTCGAAGGCCCGAACCTGGTGGTCTGCTCCTTCGTACCCCGCCTCTTCGACTATCACCCCGACGCGATCCCTGCGCCGTACAACCACTCGAACGTGGACAGCGACGAGGTCCTCTTCTACGTCGAGGGGAACTTCATGTCTCGCAAAGGATCCGGGATCGAAGCCGGTTCCATCTCGCTCCATCCCGGTGGTCACACCCACGGGCCCCAGCCCGGATCGGTCGAGGCCAGCCTGGGCAAAGCGGCCACGGAAGAGCTCGCGGTGATGATCGACACCTTCCGCCCCCTCGAACTCGGTCCCGGCGCCCGAGACTCCGAGGCGGACGAGTACGCCTGGACGTGGCTCGGTGGCCGATGACCCGGCTCCGAGCCCATTCTGGCGGACAATCGAGCACGATCGTGCTCAGTTGTACGCCAGAACAGTGAGCCACACCGTCCCCGCGAACGCGCGATCCTGGGTGCCGGTCCCGGAGGGCTCCGACTTCCCGATCCAGAACCTCCCGTTCGGTGTCTTCAGAACGGTCGGTCCGGAGGCGCGGGTCGGAGTCGCGATCGGCGAGCACATCCTCGATCTGGCCGTCGTCTCCGAAGCAGGCCTCCTCGACGGTCTGGGGCTCCCGCAACGGGTGTTCGCGTCGCCGTCACTGAACGACTATCTGGCCCTCGACCGAGCCGTCTGGAGCAGCACCCGGGAGCGTATCGCCGACCTGCTCGGGGGAGGCAACACCGAGATCCATGAGGCGGGTATCGAAACCGCTGCGCTGGCCCTCCAGGCCGAATCCGGGATGCTGCTCCCTATCGCGGCGGGCGACTACGTCGACTTCTACTCGTCGATCCATCACGCCACGAACGTCGGCCACATGTTCCGCCCCGATGCCGAACCGTTGCTCCCGAACTGGAAACACCTCCCGGTCGGGTACCACGGAAGAGCCGGAACCCTGGTTGTGGACGGCACACCGATCAGCCGACCCAACGGGCAACGCCGCAACCCTTCCGGTGGCGACCCCCTGTTCGGACCGTCCGTTGCCCTCGACTTCGAACTCGAAATGGGGTTCGTGAGCGGCGGCCCTCCGAGGTTCGGTCATCCGATCACGGTCGACGACGCGGAGGACCACATCTTCGGCCTCTGTCTCGTCAACGACTGGTCGGCGCGCGACATCCAGGCGTGGGAGTACCAGCCGCTGGGGCCGTTCCTCGGCAAGTCCTTCGCCACGACCCTTTCGCCGTGGATCGTCACCCTCGATGCGCTCGCGCCGTATCGAGTCGACGCCCCCGCGCAAGATCCTGAGCCCTCGCCTACCTGAGGGCCCCGCAACCCGCAGCAGTAGACGTTCGTCTCGAGGTCGAGATCGTGCCCGAGGGGGTGCAACGGGGCACCACCGTCACCCGCTCGAGGTTCCGCGACACGTACTGGACCATCGCGCAGCAGTTGGCGCACGCCACCGTCAACGGAGCGACGGCGCGCCCGGGCGATCTGTTCGCTTCGGGCACCGTTTCGGGGCCGACTCCCGACTCGCTCGGCTGCCTTCTCGAGATCACTGGCAACGGGACCCAACCGCTCCGCCTCGACGACGGGTCGGAGCGGACGTACCTGGCCGACGGCGACACCGTGGTCATGCGTGGTTGGTGCGGCGGTGACGGCTGGCCCCGCATCGGGTTCGGATCGTGTCGTGGCACGGTGCGTCCGACCGGATGAACGCGACAGCCTCGACGCCCCGTAGCATCTCACCTCGTACCCCAGATCGCGCGGTCATGGAGGCGCTCGATGACGACCCTGCGGATCGTCGGCGGACGAGATGCGGGCGGACAGTCGCTCACGCTCGGCCTCGCCGATGGACTGATCACGCGAGATGACGATCACGGGAACCCTCTCGATGCCAGCGGTCTGACGGTGGCGCCGGGGTTCATCGACCTCCAGGTCAACGGCGGCTACGGGCACGACTTCACGGTCGCGCCGGAGACGATCTGGGAGGTCGCGGCTCGTCTTCCCGAAACCGGCGTGACGACTTTCTTGCCGACCATCATCACCGCCGCGCCGGGAGCCGTGGATGCGGCCCGGGCTGCGATCCTCGACCGGCAGAGCGGCTTCATCGGAGCGGAGCCGCTCGGCCTGCACATCGAGGGTCCCATGATCTCGCGGGCGAGACACGGCACCCATCCCGAGGAGCATCTGGTCGAACGCGCCTCTGCCCGCGATTGGGCGCGGTCCGGTGGGGTTGCGATGGTCACACTGGCACCCGAACTCCCTGGAGCAACCGAAGCGACCGCCACGCTCGTCTCGCGTGGGGTCGTCGTCTCGCTCGGTCATTCTGACGCCACCGCGGAACAGGCAACCCTCGTCGCCGACGCCGGCGCCACATCCGGAACCCACATCTTCAACGCCATGTCGTCGATCACCAGCCGCAGACCGGGCCTCGCCGGGTTCCTACTCACCGATCATCGCATGCACTTCGGCATGATCAACGACAAGACCCACCTCGACCCGCGGGTCGTCGAGATGATCTGGGCTCTCGCTCCCGACCGGGTGGTGCTGGTCACGGACGCGATCGCGGCAACGGGTATCGGAGACGGCACCTACCGGCTCGGGAGCGTCGTGGTCACCGTCGATGGGAACACCACCCGGAACGAGCGAGGAGGGCTCGCCGGATCCGTCCTGACACTCGACCGGGCGGTACGTAACCTGATCGAGATCACCGGGTGCACGTTCGCCCAGGCCATCGGTGCAGCATCGGCGAATCCCGCTGACGCGCTTGGCCTGAGCGACCGCGGCAACCTGGACCCGGGACGGAAAGCCGATCTGGTCTTGCTCGACGAAACCCTTGAAGTCGTCGGGACCGTCGTCGGCGGACGCGTTGCGTTCCTTCGAGAACCCGGCCGGTTCGAAGGAGCCCGCGATGTCGCCCCAAGACTCGACGCCGACTCTTGACTCTCGACTCGCGACCCGCCGACTACCCTGCTCCCGATGGTCACACTCCGTCTGTTCGCAAACCTCCGCGAGATCGCCGGCACGTCGACGGTCGACATCCCCGCCACGACCGTTGCCGGAGTCATCGACGAAGCGAACAGCACCTACGGTGCCGATTTCGCGCGGGCGGTCGTCACCGCCAAGGTGTGGGTGAACGGAGAGCCTGCGGACCCCACGACGGCTCTCACCGACGCTGACGAGGTCGCCCTCTTGCCGCCCGTGTCGGGAGGCGCCGTAGCGACCCGACTGGCCGCCGACCCCATGGAGAACGCCCTCGGACTCGTGCTCCTCAGTGCGATCCTGGTGGCCGGGTGGCTCCCGCTGGAGTGGTTCACCGTCATCGTCGTCGGAGCGATCCTCGCCGCGCTCTGGGACCTCGCCGACGTCGACGCCGTCGGGACGGGCCACATCAACATCTGGCCCACGTTGATCTTCCCGGTGGCCGCGGCGGTCGGTGCCTACGCGTGGGGCCTCGCCGGGTTCGCCGGGGGGATCGCCCTGGGGATCATCATCTCACTGGCGTGGCCGATCTTCGACGCCCGGAATCGCGACGTCGAAACGACCGCGACCACGACCACCGTCGGGCTCATCGCAGGTCTCGGAACCGGGGCCTTCGTCCTCCTCCGGATGCGGTCGACCACGGTTGTGATCGCGTTCGTGATCATCGCCGCCGCCGGCATCGTCGCCGGTACGCTCGCCGGTGCACTCGGATCGCGGACGCAGACCATCGATCCCAACGTGGGAACTCTCATCGGTGCTCTCATCGCCGGGGTTCTCGTCGGCCTGTTCGTCGACGAACTGGAACTTGCGGTGGCTCTCGTCGCATCGGTGTCCCTCGCCGCCGGTCTCATCGCCGGACGCGCTCTGGGGTCGATGCTCCGCACCGGAACGATCCTCCACACTCAGCGCGCGCCCGGGCTGCTGACATCCATCGACGGTATCTGGGTCGCCGCCCCGCTCTTCTGGTTGACGCTGCGCTTCATCGGCTGACCTGCCCGACTGTCACAAAGTCGACGACTCGCTACCCTGGTTCGCGCATGTTTGGTACGCGTGTTCTTCGCGCTCTCATCCCACTCCTCGCGATCGTCGTGTTGTCGGTCGTTCCCATCTCCGCGTCCGCACAGACCCAATCGGACGTAGATCGAGCCGAGACACAGGTCGAGGATGCTCGGGGAGAGGCGAAAGACGCCTACTCCCGTTGGCTCCGAGCCCGGGAGGATCTCGAGACTGCGATCCACGAATACGAGGACGTCACGACCCGCCTCGACAACCTCAACTACCGGGTCGCCGTGATCCAGGGGAAGATCACAGATTTCGAGACCGACGTCGAGACCCTGCAGACCGTCGCCAGGGAACTGGTCATCGACGCCTACGTGGCGGGCGGAACCGGGTTCGTGACTGCAGCGTTCGAAGCCGGGACCATCCAGGACCTCCTCACGTCCCAGACGCTGATCGATAGCGCGACGAGCCGCGATGTCGCCGACCTCGACCGGCTGCGCACCGTCTCGCGGGAGATGGACCGACTCAAGGGCGACCTGAGCGAGCAGCAGGCCGAGGTCGAAGTGCTCGAAGAACAATCGGCAGCTCTCGTCACCAAACTGGACACCCTGAACTCACAGGCATCCGCGGCTTACGACAGCGCCAGCGCAGAGGAAAAAGCCGCCATCGACAACCTGGCGAAAGAGCGCGCCGAGTTCCAGGCAGCCGAGGCGCGCCGCAGGGCGGAGGCCGAGGAAGCAAGGAAACGCGCCGAGGCGGCGGCCCGAGCAGCTGCCTCGTCCACTTCGAGCTCGTCCTCGAGCGGTTCGGCCTCCTCGAGCTCGTCCTCGAGTAGTTCGGCCTCCTCGAGTTCATCCTCCAGCAGTTCGGGAAGCGCATCCGCCGCGCCGGCCCCCGCCGCCATATCAGGCTTCGTATGCCCGGTTCAGGGCGGAGCTTCGTTCATCGACTCGTGGGGATTCCCCCGATCCGGTGGTCGGAGACACAAGGGCGTCGACATGTTCAACTCGAGGAACACACCGCTGCTCGCCGTGGTGAGCGGAACGGTCCGATTCAGCAGCAACAGCCTCGGTGGCCGCTCGACCTACGTGTACGGCAACGACGGCAACAAGTACTACTACACCCATCTCGAGCGTCATCCTTCCGGCATCAGTTCCGGGTCCCGGGTCAACGCCGGGGACGTCGTCGGCTACCTCGGCAACTCCGGCAACGCGCGATTCACGTCGCCTCACCTCCATTTCGAGATCCGGCCGGGCGGAGGTTCCGCCGTGAACCCGTACCCGACCGTGCGCCGTGCCTGTCCTTGATCCGATCCGGCTCGGCGTTTAACCAACGTGCAATTGCGCACCGTTCGATTGGGGCTCGTGGAGTCGGTGGACGACGTCGATGTCCTCGCCTGTGACCGGTTCGGTCGTGAGTTGTTGCGATCCGGCGATCCCGACATCCCGCTGTTCTACCGATCTGCGGTCAAACCGTTCCAGGCGCGTGTTGTTCTCGGCGTCGGTGTCGTATTGCCGGACGAACACATCGCGGTGGTGTCCGCCAGCCACGGCGGGTACCCCGCCCACGTCGCGATCGTGCGGCAGATCCTCGCCCAAGGCGGACTCGACGAGTCAGCATTGCAATGCCCCGCGGTGTGGCCCCTCGCCCGCGGGGCGCGAGCGCTGCAGATGCGGCGGGGAGTCGCCCGACCGCGCCGGGTCTTCCACAATTGCTCGGGCAAACACGCCGGGATGCTTCGGGCTTGCGTCGCCGCCGGCTGGCCGACCGACACCTACCTCGACCCGGATCACCCGCTCCAAAGAGCGATCCTCGACCTGGTTCGTGAGGTCGCCGAGATCGACCCGACACCGCTCGGGATCGACGGCTGCGGGGCGCCCACGCTCCGCGGATCGGTGCGCGGCCTCGCTCGCGCCTTCGCCATCCTCAGCGCCGACGATCGCTTCGCCCGCGTCGCACGGGCGGTGGCGCGTTTCCCTGCCCTCGTGAGCGACAACGTCCGTGCCGATGGGCGACTCGCCATGTGGTGGGGCGGCCCCGTGAAGGTGGGCGCCGAGGGGCTCATCGGGCTCTCCCGCCACGGTATCGGGCTCGCGGCCAAGTCTCGTTCGGGTCGGTCCGAAGCCGCCGTCGCCGCCGTGATCGAGGCGGCACGCCAACTCGGTCTTCTCTCTCAGGCGATGGAAGAAGAGCTTGCCGACGTCGCCCGCCCGCCCGTCTTCGGCGGGGGGAGGGTCGTTGGCAACATGCTCGTCGGCTGAAGGGAACCGCGTGATCGGACAGAACTGGACGACTCCCCGCTTCGCCTTGCCACCCGTAGCACCCCGGACCGGTCCCTTCCCCCGACGTGGGTTCCTCGAGTCCTGGTGGACGACACGCTCCGAACCCGAAGATGAGTTGATGCTCGTCGAAGCCGCCGACGCGCTCTTGCCACTTCGGAAGAGGAACGGCACGATCACGTTCTGCGGCGACGCCGACCTCACGGACTACCACACGCCACTCGGTTCCGGTTCCGCGGATGCCTTCGTCGAGGCCGCGAGAGACTGGTCGGGGCACACGGTGGATCTCGACAGTCTTCCCGCGGAAGCATCGGTGGCGATGTCCTCCGCTCTCACTCGCGCGGGTGTAGATGTGCGATCCGAAAGGCACGCCACCGCCGCGGTCCTCCGCCTTCCCGCCTCGTTCGACGATTGGCTGGAAACCATCGGCAAGAAGCAACGCCACGAGGTTCGCCGCAAACGCCGCAGGTTCGCCGAGGAGCTCGGTGAGCCGACGATCGAACGTCACCACGACCAACGAGCGTTGAAGACGTTCTTCGCGATGCATCGTCGCGCTTCGGGCGCCAAGGGTGACTTCATGACGCCCCGCATGGAGGCCTTCTTCGCGGGACTCCACGCCACGGCCGGTGCAACGGTGGACGTCCTCCTCGGCGACGGTCGACCGGTTGCCACCGCCTTCGGATTCGAATGCGACTGCGGCTACTACCTCTACAACTCGGCATACGATCCGGCCGCCGGGTACGCCTCCCCGGGAACCGTGATGCTCGCGCTCCTGATCGAGGACCAGATCCGACGAGGGGCCGAGGTGTTCGATTTCCTCAAAGGTGACGAGCAATACAAGTTCCGGCTCGGCGCCGAGGAACGACCCCTCTTCCGGCTCCAGGGCAGGCTGCCATGATCGAGAGCGTGGCCTATCTGGCGCTGCACACCTCGCCCCTGCTGCAACCGGGAACCGGCACCGCCGGCGGCATGAACGTGTACATCGATGAGCTCGCCACCACGATGGCGAAGCGAGGTATCGACGTCGTCGTGTTCACCCGCCGCACCGATCCTCAGCAGCCGGACGAGATCGTCGTGCGGGACGCGTACCGGGTCGTGCACATCGATGCCGGTCCGATCGCGCCAACGCCGATCGAGGACCTCCCCCGATTCGTCGCCGGATTCGGAGAAGCAGTCATCGCCTGGGCCAAGTCTCGCAGCCACCACTTCGACCTCGTGCACTCCCATTACTGGCTGTCCGGATGGGCAGGTGTCCTCGTGAAGGAAGGCCTGGGTATCCCGCTGGCGAATTCCTTTCACACGCTCGGCCGGATCAAAGACCGTTCGCGGCGCATGGACGAGGACCCTTCGAGCGCGTTGCGCCTGGGCACCGAGGAGCATGTCATCTCCCTCTCCGACTGCATCATCGCGGCAACGCCCTACGAGTTCGACGATCTCATCGAGCACTACGGTGCCAGCCCGGAGCGTCTTTGCGTGACCCCGCCGGGGATCGATCACGAGATCTTCTCCCCCGGCGACCGGATCGAATCGCGACGATCGCTGGGGTTGGATTCCGCTCCGACCGTGCTGTTCGTCGGACGCATCCAGGCACACAAAGGAACGGACCTGGCGGTCCGTTCCCTGGCACTCATGCCCGACACGGGTGGGGCGAGGAACGAACCTCCAGTTCTCATCATCGTCGGCGGACCGAGCGGACGGGCCGGCGAAGCGGAACTCTCGGGCCTCCATCGTCTCGCCGCGGAGCTCGGTGTTGCCGATCGCGTGCACTTCATCGCTCCCCAGCCACACGATCAACTGGCTCGCTTCTACCGGGCCGCCGACGTGCTCGTCATGCCGTCGCGTTCCGAGTCGTTCGGTCTCGTCGCCGCCGAGGCCCAGGCCTGCGGGCTGCCGGTCGTCGCGTCGCGGGTGGGAGGTCTTCGGTACATCATCGCCGAGTCCGAGTCGGGCGTACTCGTCGACGACCTCGACCCACGGTCGTTCGCCGCTGCCCTCAGTGCGGTGCTCGACCACCCCGCGTTCGCGAAACGCCTCTCCCAGGGTGCGATCGATTTCGCTCGCAGGTTCTCCTGGAGCGTCGCCGCAGACCGATTCCTCGAGCTCTACGAAGGCATCATCGGCTGAACGCCGTCCCTGTCGTTGCGAACCTGGGCTCCCAGCGACACTGGTTGTCGCTCCCAGCCCACAATTCGGCCAGGGAATCCCGCGAGAAAACAGCAACACTGGGTGTTGCCACGGGCCTGGTCTCGCAACGACAACGGGACCTCGGGTCTGTCGATGTCCTGGTCGAGCGCGAAAGATCCCGGTCGAAAACTTGTCGACAGAGGGTTGTGCACAACCACCTGTGGATTGCTGGGGATATGTGGACAACTCGTCCTGCGGGTGCGCAGTTGACACAGATTGACGTCAACGGGCGAGAGCATCACACCCGGAACGCGAAAATCCGGCGCGCGGAGCAGGGTTGAACCGCCTGCGGGATGTTCGTATGGTCGACGGTGGAAAGGCCCAAGGTGCCGGAGCAGCGAAACCTCGTTCGGGGAAGTGCGGGGAGCAACTGCAAGGGTTCCTTGGGCCTTACCCTTCTGGGGAACCTCATACCGGAGCGGTTCAGCACATGCCACCCGAGATCGCAACCCTCAGCCTCCCGCTTCCGCTCGCCGACCTGGGTTTCCCGGAACCTCTCACCGCGGGGCGCACGACGCTCGCTCGAGGTGAGAGCCCGGCTTGGTCATGGCGTGGTGAGGCCCCCGAGTTCGACATCCCCGCGTGTGCATCGGTGGCGGGTGCATCAGTGGATGGCTGGTCGACCGACCACGTCGTGCTCCTGGTCCCCGACCTCGAGCACGCCGACGACGTGCTCGACGCCACCGGCCTTCGCCCTCGCCTTCACCTCGACGTCGGAGGCCGGCCCACCTCGTTCTATCGGGTGGGGACCGTCCTCGAGGTGATCCAATCCCCGGTGCGCACGGCTTCGATCTTCGGCGTCGCCCTCGCAACCGAAGAACCGCTCGAAGTGGTCGCTCTTCGTTGGAGAAGCCGAGGGTTCGATCTCAGCGATCCGAGACCCGCGATGCAACCGGGACGGAGGATCTTCACCGTGAGAGGCCTCGAAATCGGCCTCGCCGTGATGAGCCCGGACCGTGCCATCGCGGCACCGACAGGCTGACTGAACCCTAGATCCCGAAGATCAACTGCCGCAGCCGCACCCGCTGCGTCGTGAAGGTTTCGAGATCGATCCGCATGGACCCGAGGCGCAACCCACGCATCTCGTCCCCGTGATGGGTCGCGACGCGCACGACGCCGTCGGCATGCTCGAGGGCACCCAATCCGAGACATCGGCCCTTGTCGTCCTGCACCCCCACGAGCATCCCGTGCAGACGGGACAGGTCGAAGCCTTCCGGCAGCGTCGGAGCGAACACCGTCGTCTGGACGCGCCATCGCTGCAGCGGAGGAGCCAGGGCGCCGGCGAACGCCTCGATCCGGCTCGAGTGCCGCTCCGTGGCCGGAGACGGCACGACATCCGGCAGGGGCTCCGTCATCGCGATCCTCGCCGACAGGAACCTTCGCAACATCCCGACGATGGGTTCCAGTTCCTCGCCACGCTCGATCGCAACGACGAGATCGGGACGAACGGTTTCCCACAGGTGGTATTTGAGTGTCTGACCGACGACGCCGGCGACGACGCTCGTCGTGTCCACGATGACCGTGTCCGCGCGATCGCGTGCGATCCCGACAAGCGAGGCCACCGCGACCACGTGGGGAAGCACAACGCCCTGGGGCGACGTCGAGCCGACGAAACGGAGCTCGTCGGCCGTCAAACCCGCCTCGAGGTCGGCGTCCGAACGGATCCATCTCATCCCGGCACACGCCGGCGGGCCGACCGTGGCAGCAGCAACATCGCCGTCGACATAGGCCACGGACGCGCCGGCCGCGAGCGCGTCTTGCGCGAGGAGCTTGCCCAGGGTGGTCTTGCCGGTGTCCGGTGCCCCGATGAGCATGATCGTGCCGGAGACGTCGCGAAGACGCTCCCGCAACGATCTGTACGATTGGTCGGCCACCTTGCTGCCTCCTCGAGAGCACGGTGGATTCTAGGAGGCTGAGGGCACCCGCCCGGCACCCTCGCAGATCAGGAGGCTGAGAAGCGCCGAATGCCCTCGCTATCCGCGAAGGCCCGGCCACAACCGTCTCCGGCGCGGCTGCCGGTGGTCCGGCGTCGACCGATCCGAGCTCCAGGGAGCGTACGGAGCATGGACGTACTCGGCCAGCCCCAACAGCACGGCGTCGTAGTTGACCCGCCAGCCGGCGAAGTCTCGCCAGGCCTGGTCCGTGTCTTCCACGAGCTCGATGCCGGCTGCGGCGAGTTTGTCGTAGGCGTCGTCGAATTCGTGCCTCGTGATCGAGATCGGGTCCGACGGCGACGGATCGGGGGGGTACGGGATCCCGAGGAAGTCGGCCGTCTCGCGCAACGCGAGGTACCCCGCCCGGATGGCGATGCCGGCTGAAGCAGGACCGACATCCTTGAACGTAGATACCCACAGTGAGGCCGCATCGAGCGCGGTTCCGGCTGCAGTGACCCAGGATCTGTGCGGGTCCGGAGACCGGAAGAAGACGACCGGTGGGTACGTCACATGGGTCTCCTGGATGAATCCGAACCACACCTCCCACTCGGCCCACTCATCCTCGATCCGGTCGAGCCTCCCGATGTTGTCGTACCTGATGAGGAACTGGACGGCATCCGGGGGTGAGCCCGCCCGAACTTCGAGCAACGACACTGCGGCCTCCCGGCGGGAGAACAGCGAGTAGAGCGTGGGCAGGTAGGTGATGAGCAGGGTCACGAGGAGAAGACCGAGTGCGGCCTCAGAGAAAGCAAGCGTCCGCTGGGGCAGGCCGTCGGCAGCCACGAACCCCAGCGTGGTGAGCGAAGATCCGGAGAGGCCATAGGCCTCGGACATCCCGAGCGGTGGATCCATCGCCCAGAACATCATCGAGAATCCGGTGAGCACGAGCACCAGCCAAACGCCCACGATGGCGATCAAGCCCACCGGAGCCCACAGTGCCAGCGTGCGGTCACTCAACTCGTACGTGCTCCGCCGGCCTGCGACGAACTTGAACAGTGCTCCCACGGCGGCGAACACGACCGACCCGATGACGGACCGGGTGCCGCGAGGCAGCACCACCATCGCTATCGCGGAACCGAGCGTCCAGATCACGATGGCCAGCCCGGCAACGAAGACGACCACGCGGAGCAAGAACATGGGAGCAGCCTAGGAGTAGCCTGCCGGCCGGAGGTGTCGATGGCCCACATCGAGGAGATCCCGCCCGAGCGAGCCGCAGGCGTGACCAAACGTGAATACGAAGCTGCCATCCGCCGCGCCGGTCGGGTGTGGAACATCGTGTCGATCATGAGCCAGAACGGCCCGACCATGCGCGACTCGATGCGGATGTACGGCACGCTCCTGTTCGCCGAATCCCCCCTGTCGCGCGCCCAGCGCGAGATGATCGCCGTCGTGACGTCCCAGATCAACGAATGCGACTACTGAACCCAGGCACATCTCCACGACCTCCGGTCGGAGGTCGACGACCAGGCGATGGTGGATCGTTTCGCGACGGACTGGAGGACCGCCGGTGTCGACCCGCAGACGCGAGCGCTGCTCGAGTACGCCGAGAAGCTGACCCGGGAGCCGAGCGCATGCGGCCGTGCGGACATCGAACGGCTCCGCGACGCCGGCTGGGACGATCGCGCGATCCACGACGCGGCACAGATCTGCGCCTACTTCAACTACATCAACCGCGTCGCTACAGGGCTCGGCGTCGAACCCGAGGACTGGATCGACCCCCACGGCCGGGTGATCGAGGAGCGCACCCCCTGAGCTTCGGCGGGGTCATCGGTCCGGAGCGACACGCGCGGCGTTCTTCAACCGTCCCGGTGGGTCGCCTCCACCTCATCGAGCCAGGCGCCGAAGAACGACGCGGCCGTCGTTTCGATCTCCCCCGTCGCATCGTGTAGCTCCCGGACCAGGCGTTCCGGGTCGGCTCCCGCCGCGAGGACGGTAGGCAGCGCCCACTCGATCCAGGACTCAACGATCGGTGGCGAGGCCTCCGGATGAGGCTGGATGCCGATCGCGCTGCCGCGGCGGAACGCCTGCCGGAAACCTCCCCCGGTGCCCAGGAGCATCCCTCCGGGCGGGAGATCCCACGTGTCCTGGTGGAAGGTCAGCACTCGTCGGCCCGCGAGGCGGGATACCGTCGGATCGGCGCCCCCATCCGCGGTCATGTCGATGGTCGCGAATCGAACCTCGCGCCGTTCGGCGCGGTAGGCACTTCCGCCCAGGGCGTCGGCGAGCAGCTGGCATCCGAGGCAAAGGCCGAGAACGGGGATGCCCGCATCAGCCGCCTCGCCCAACAAGCGTTTCTCAGCAGCCAGGTAGGGGTATTCACCCACGTCATATGCACCCATCTTCCCGCCGAGCGCGACCAGGGCACCGAACTCCCCGAGATCCGGCAAGAAGCCGCCGGCATCGAGGTCTCGCTGCTCCCAGTCCATCCCACGCTCATCGAGCGCACGACCCAGGTATCCAACCAGGCCGGAGGGGTCGTTGCGCAAGACCACGATCGGTCTCACGAGTCGTAGCTCGCACGCAATGCCCGGCGCATCACCTTCGCCGATGCCGTCCGCGGCAGCACGTCGATGGCAATGACCTCGTGGACTCTGAAGAGGGGATTCAGTTCGCTCCTGATCGCCGTCTGCATGTCGACCTTCCATCGGTCCACGTCGGGGACGCTACCCGGCGTGGCAACCGCGTAGACCACGAGTCTGCTCGGGCCGCCGTCGGGCGGCGACACGGCGATGGCGGCGGTCTCGGCAACACCAGGCGCGTTCTCGATCACCCGTTCGATCTCGGCGGACGACACCTTGATGCCGCCGAGGTTCATCGTGTCATCGACCCGTCCCAGTGCCCGGTAGTACCCGTCGGGGAATCGTTCCATGTGGTCGCCGTGACGCCGGAGCGACACGTCCGCGAGGGGCACGTCAACGTGGTACACCTCGTGGTGATCACTGTTCAACAGATCGGCGGAGAGCCCGATCGACGGTGGGACGAGAAAGAGCTCCCCGCTCGTCGCCGGGTCGCCCTGGTCGTCGAGGATACGAACATCGAGGCCCAGCGCCGGCGTCGAGAACAGCGACGGGAAGGCGGGTTGGAGCACGGTCCCCGTGAGGTAGCCGCCTCCGATCTCCGTCCCGCCGCAGTACTCGATCATCGGCACCCCGGCGACACGCGTCATCAGCCAGCCATAGTCGCTCGGGTTCGAGGCCTCGCCGGTCGACGAGAGGATCCGCACCTGGGTCCAATCGACGCCGTCGAGAGCACCCGAGGCGCGCCACGAGGCGGCGATCGACGGTACGAGGCCGAGAACGGTCACGCCGGCATCGGCGACGAACTCCGTGAACCCGGGCCCACCAGGGGCATCGTCGTACAGAGCCAGGGCGGCGTTGTTGACGAGCGCTGCGTAGATGAGCCAGGGCCCCATCATCCAACCGAGGTTGGTGGGCCACGCGACGATGTCCTCTGGATGGATGTCGTGATGGAAGTGCCCGTCCATCGCCGCCTTGATCGGAGTCATGTGGCTCCAGGGAATCGCCTTCGGCACTCCGGTCGTGCCCGACGAGAACAGGATGTTGGCGTGGGCGCTCGGATCGACGGCGACCGGCTCGAACGGGTCGTCGACGCCGAGGAAGTCATCCCACGTGCTGTCTTCGGCGCGGATCTCCGTCCCGGCTCCGGTCGACAGGACGATGCAGACGCGGGCCCCGGCATCCACGACCTTGGCGTACATCGGGAGTTCCTTCCCCGCGCGGAGCAATCGATCCTGGGTCACGACGGCGACTGGGTTCGTCAGATCGAGACGGGTCGCGATCTCGTGGGGAGCGAAGGAGTCGGCGATGGACACCACGACACCCCCGGCCGCGATCGTGCCCAGGTAGGCGGCGACCGCCTCCACGGTCATCGGCATCGCGATCGCGATGCGATCCCCGGGAGAGAATCCGGCAGCGACGAATCCATTGGCGAACCGATCGACCAGACTGCGCAGCTCTTTGTAGGTGAGCCAGCGGACTTCTCCATCACGCTGATACACCACGGCGATACGCTCCGGTGCCGCGGTGAAACACGAATCGACGATATTGAGCTGTGCCCCGGGGAGCCATGACGGGGAAAGGGCATCACCGGCGAGGAGCGTGTCGGGGGGGACGCGGAACACGATTCCCAACCGATCGATCACCACACTCCAGAAGTCGGCCGGGTGGAGCGTCGACCAGCGGTGGAGGTCTTCGTAGGAAGAGAACCCGCGGTCGGCCATCAGCCAGGTCAGGTTCGCCCGCGACACGGTCTCGGGGTCTGGAACCCAGGCAGGCTGTCGATCGATCATGGTGCTTCTCTCGCTGGACCGGCGCGAGGCTAATGCCGGTCTCGGGGACCGCGCGGCGTAGAGTCCGGGCGAACGTGAACGAACGCGAACGAAGGAGGGTCGGCATGCGTGTTCTGCACGGCCGTCAGCGGCGGCGGATCGCCGCCGCGTCCCTGATGGCCGGGATCGCGGTCTTGATCATCGGCACGCTCGCCACACCGGCGGGCGCCGAGATCGTCGAAGGACCGTGCGACGGCACAGCGCTGTTCGTGAGCGCCGGGACCACGATGACGGCCGGACAGCCGGCCGACGAGGTCACCCAGGTCCTTTCCGAGGACACCGTCCGCTACGAGGGTTCGATCGATATCGATCCACCGGCTGAAGAGATCGCCTTCAACGGGGGCGTTGACGTCGACCTGCCGCTCGGGCAGTCGTGGACGGTGGTCACCTGGACCGGACAGACGACAGAGACCTCGGCACAAGGTGAATACGCCTACACGGTCCCTGGATTCGTGCCGCTCGGCCCCATCCTCGAGGTCACCGGATGGAACAACTACGGCACGACGAGATGCGTCGTGACCGTTTCCGCTCAACTCGAAGGTGAGCCCGGGGCCTACGGCCTCGGTGCCGCGGCAGCAACCGTGTTGTTCGGCGCGGGCACCGCAGCGGCCGGTATCAAGAAGAAGGTGGCATGATGCGCGGACGTCCGGTTCTCGGTGCCATCTCGGGTTTCCTGTTCGGCCTGTCGGCCGCAGTGGCGCTCTTCCTGTACGGCGTGGTGCCATCGTCGAGCATCTGGCTCGTTCTCCTGCCGTTCCTCGGCATGGTGCTCGGTCTGGTCATGGCCTGGTGGGCGCCGTTCGGGAGCAGCGATCACGGCCCGCAGCCGGAAACGAGCGACATCACCTATGCGAGCTCCGCGGGGGCCGCCGACGTCGTCGGAGACGCACCCACTGGAACGGCCGACGCGGGGTCCGCAGTCGCGAAACCCGCAGGACCGGACGCCGCGCCGGATACTCCGGGGACGGATCCATCGGCTGCGGGCGGCTCGGACGTCGCCGCCACCGAAACAACGGGCACCGGCGGCGCCGAAACGGACATCGATTCGGGGGAGTGAACGATCTCGGAACGACGTGACGCGAGACTGGGACCGTGACACGCCTGCAGCCGAGATGGTGGGGCAGCAAAACCCACATCACCTACACGATCGTCGTGTTCGTGGTGTTGGCGTCGCTGGACAACGCAGCCATCGCGATGATCCTCGCGATGGTGAAACCCGTCGAACAGGGGATCGAAACCTCGACGGCCGCCATCGGGGTGCTCTTCGCGGCGCAGACGCTCGTACTCGCCGCCTCCGCGGTCTTCTGGGGTTACGCCGCCGACGCGGGTTCCCGCAAGCGGCTCCTCGTGGCCGGAACCCTGCTCTGGGCGACGGCCGAAGCGTTGTCCACGACCGCGACATCGTTCGCGCAGTTCTTCGGATGGCAGATGGTGGTGGGCATCGGGTTGGGCTCCATCGCCTCCGTGGGGTTCTCCGTGATCTCGGACTACGTGGGCCCGTCCCACCGCGGCCTCGCCATGAGCTTCTGGGGCATCTCCCAGGGAATCGGGGCCGGGGTCGGCATCGCACTGGCCAGCCAGCTCGGAGCCGACGACTTCCGGATGCCACTGCTCGCGATCGCCGCGCTCGGGGCTCTGTTCGCCTTCCTCTATCTGTTCGCGTTCGAAGCGCCCCGCGGATTCCGCGAACCGGAGCTGCAGGAGATGTACGCCGAGGGCGGTGACTACGACTACCGGATCGACCGCGAGCAACTCGGACCGCTCCTCCGCCAGGGAACCAACCGGTGGATCGTCCTCCAGGGCCTCATCGCGCAGCTCGCCTACGGATCGCTGCTCTGGATCACGCTGCTCTACCAGGAGAAGGTGATCGCCCAGGGCTACAGCGAGGCGACCGCGACGAAGGTGGGGGGGTTGTTGGTCATCGTGTTCGCCATCGGGAGCGGTCTTTCGATCCTCGCCGGTCACGTCGGTGACCGTTTCCAGCGCCGTTCGCTCCGCGGCCGCGCCCTGGTCAGCGCCGTCGGGACCTTCGCGGCGATCCCGTTCTTCCTCATCTTCTTCTGGGTGCCGTTGCGCGGTCTCGAGATCACCGAAGGAGCCGGGACCCTGACACTGCTCGGAGAGATCTTCGCCGGCCTCTTCACGAACCCCTGGCTGGCGACCGCGTTCGTCTCCGCGCTGTTCGCGTACGGCTTCACGTCGGTCGACTCCCCCAACGGTTTCGCGCTCATCGCCGATGTGAACCTGCCCGAACATCGGGGCACGGTGTTCGGGGTTCGTGATCTCGGGAGCAACATCGGCCGATCCCTCGGGATCGCGCTCGCTCCCGCCCTCGCAGGTGGGCTCGAGCGGTCGATACCCCCGCCGATCAACTGGATCGTGACGCTGTCGGTGTTCCAGATGGCGTTCATCCCGGCCGGATGGTGTTACTGGAAAGCGTCCGAGACCTGCCCCGCCGACATCACCGAGGTGCATGCGATCCTCAGCCGGCGAGGATCCTCACCGGCAGAGGGTTGAGGGAGCGGGCTCGACTCTTGTCGCGAAACATTGGGACACCGCGCGAAAAGGCTGCAGCGCCCCACCTTGCTCCCGATCCCGAAGCCCGGTAGAAATACCCCTGCTTCCCCGCTCGCCTCCCCTCCGGAGGCGCGTTTTCGCGTTCTCGAGGCAGATCGGCGGAAAAGGTTGACGAGAGCACACCCGTGTAATTACACTCGTGAGACCACGCTATATCTGGGTGTCCGACACTTCGCCACCACAAGATATAGTGGTTGTGGAAGAAATTGTGGATAAGATGGCTCCGGCTGCTGCGGGGGCCCGAGAAGGGAATCGATGATGAGTGGGCTCCGAGTCGAACGTCGTTTCACCACCGAGGGCGTCAGCCCGTACGAGACGGTGGAGTGGACGAACCACGATTCCAGGATCTCCAACCCCGACGGATCGGTGGTCTTCGAGATGGCGGGCGCCGAGGTGCCCGCCGCGTGGTCCCAGGTGGCGGCAGACATCATGATCTCGAAGTACTTTCGCAAGGCAGGCGTGCCTCAGTACGACGAAACCGGAACCCCGATGCTCGACGACGGTACCCCCGTCTTGGGACCGGAGCGGTCCGCCCGGCAGGTGATCAAGCGGCTTGCCGCGACCTGGCGCTGGTGGGGCGAGGAGAACGGCTACTTCGCCTCCGAGGACGATGCCGTCGCCTTCGAAGACGAACTCGCCTACATGCTGCTCCACCAGATGGCCGCTCCGAATTCACCGCAGTGGTTCAACACCGGCCTCCACCACATCTACGGCATCGAGGGGGTCCCCCAGGGTTTCTGGTACGTGGATCCCGAAACCGGTGAGAACCTGAGCTCGCCGGACTCCTACAGTCGCCCCGCTCCCCACGCGTGTTTCATCATGAGCGTCGACGACGACCTCGTGAACCCCGGCGGGATCATGGACCTCTGGGTCCGCGAAGCGCGGCTCTTCAAGATGGGTGCCGGAGCCGGAGCCAACTTCTCGAGGATCCGGGCCGAGGGCGAACCGCTCTCCGGCGGCGGCAAGTCGTCCGGTCTGATGAGTTTCCTCAAGGTCGGCGACCGCGCCGCCGGGGCGATCAAGTCGGGCGGTACCACACGTCGCGCCGCCAAGATGGTCATCCTCGACATCGACCATCCCGACATCGAGACGTTCATCGCCTGGAAGGCCGTTGAAGAAGAGAAGGTCCGGGCCCTCATCGCCGCCGGCTACCCGGCGGACTTCAACGGCGATGCCTACGCCACCGTCTCGGGCCAGAACTCCAACAACTCGGTGCGCCTCACCAACGACTTCATCGAAGCGGTCCTCGCCGACGAAGACTGGGACCTGACATCGAGGACCGACGGATCGACCATGAAAACCGTCAAAGCCCGAGATCTCTGGCACCAGATCGCCGAAGCAGCCTGGGCGAGCGCCGATCCCGGGGTCCAATTCCACAACACGATCAACGAGTGGCACACGTCTCCGGCAGGCGGCGAGATCCGGGCATCCAACCCCTGTTCCGAGTACCTCTTCCTCGACAACACCGCTTGCAACCTGGCGTCGGTGAACCTTGGGCAGTTCTTCGACGACGAGTCCGGGGTCTTCGACCTCGACGCCTACAAGCATGCCATCCGTCTCTGGACGATGGTCCTCGAGATCTCGGTGACGATGGCACACTTCCCGGCCAAGGAGATCGCCCAGGGCTCGTACGACTACCGGACCCTCGGCCTCGGCTACGCGAACCTCGGGTCCCTGCTCATGCGAACCGGGATCGCCTACGACTCCGATCAGGGCAGGGCCATCGCCGGTGCCCTCACCTCCATCCTCACCGGACACGCCTACGCCACCTCCGCCGAGATGGCCGAGGTCATGGGATCCTTCCCGAAGTACGAGGAGAACCGCGAGTCCATGCTGCGAGTGATGCGGAACCACCGTCGTGCCGCCTACAACGAGGGCGACGATCACTTCGAAGGGACGAACGGATCGGAAGGGATAGGCCATCATGTGATGGGGATCGACCCCGAGCATTGCCCCGCCGAGATGGCAGCAGAGGCCCGCGATGCCTGGGAACGGGCGATCGCACTCGGCGAACAACACGGCTACCGCAACGCCCAGGCGACCTGTCTCGCGCCAACGGGAACGATCGGCCTTCTCATGGACTGCGATACCACGGGCGTTGAACCGGATTTCGCCCTCGTGAAGTTCAAGAAGCTCGCCGGCGGCGGCTACTTCAAGATCGTCAACCGTTCCGTGGCACCGGCTCTGCGCAGGCTCGGCTACCCGGATGACAAGATCCAACAGATCATCGAGTACGTCATCGGAACCATGAGCCTGCATCGGGCTCCGCACATCAACAGCGCGACCCTCATCGCCAAGGGGTTCACCGCAGCCTATCTCGGCAAGATGGAGAGTGTCTTGCCCGGTGTGTTCGAAATCGGTTTCGCGTTCAACCAATGGACGCTCGGCGAAGAAGCGATGCAGCGCCTCGGCTTCACCCCGGAGCAGTACAACGGGCCCGGATTCAACATGCTCGAGGAACTCGGCTTCACCGACGAGCAGATCAGCGACGCCAACGACTACGTCTGCGGACACCAGACGATCGAAGGTGCACCAGGTCTCCTCGATGACCATCTTGCGGTCTTCGACACGGCGAACCGCAACGGCAAATATGGGGTGCGTTACATCCACTACACCGGCCACATCAAGATGATGGCCGCCGCGCAGCCGTTCATCTCGGGTGCGATCTCGAAGACGATCAACATGCCGAACGACGTGACGGTCGACGACATCGAGGATGCGTACCGGCTCTCGTGGGAACTCGGGCTCAAATCGATGGCGCTGTACCGGGATGGCTCGAAGGCGTCCCAACCGCTGTCCGTTTCTTCCGATGGCGAGACGACGGAAGACGAGCCTCCGGAACTCGACGACGCGGTCACTCGCGAGGTGATGATCCACGCCGGCATGTTCCAGCCCGGGACGTCACCAACGCAGGCGTACCACGACCTGCCGCGACCGCGTTTCCTGCTGCCCGGGCGGCGCAGGGGTTTCACCCAGGAGGCGCGGGTCGGAGGACACAAGGTGTTCCTGCGCACCGGTGAATACGATGACGGCACGCTTGGAGAGCTCTTCATCGATCTCGCCAAGGAAGGGGCGACGCTACGCGGCATCCTGTCGTGCTTCGCCATCGCCGTGAGCAAGGGACTCCAATACGGCGTGCCCCTCGAGGAGTTCGTCGACACCTTCACGTTCCAGACCTTCGAACCGAGAGGGTTCGTCGAAGGACATCCGAACATCAAGATGGCGAACTCGCTCATCGACTACGTGTTCCGCGCCGTCGGACTCGAGTATCTCCACCGAGACGAGTTGGTCCAGGTTCCGCCGGACCGCTCCCGGGAACTCCCCGAACCCCCGAAGGGAATCGCCGTCGAGATCGGAACCCAACTCGATCTGACGGACGCCGCCATGGAGGCCGACATCGACGCCCAGGTGAGGGCTGCCCAGTTCGCCGACGGCCCGGATTCCCCGCCGGTGACCGGAGACGGGTCCGGAACGGCGGCCACCGCGACGGTGGCGGCACCTCCCGCCGTCTCGAACGGGCCCGGAACGATGGCGGCGGCGGTCCCCGGCTCAGCCGCGACCGCGGCAGTGATCGCAGCCGAATCATCGCTCGGCGACCTCATGGGCGACGCTCCGGCATGCCAGTCGTGCGGTCATATGACCGTCCGCAACGGCAGCTGCTACGTCTGTCTCACCTGCGGCGACACGACCGGCTGCAGCTGAGCAGGCCGCCGGGAGACGACACTCACCCCGGGTAGGTCAGCCGTTCGTGCTCCCAGTCCCCCAGACGGGCGCGGGCGCCGACCCTATGGGTGTCCCTCGAAGTAGCGCTCCGATGCCTCGTTGCCGTAGAGGGCCCACAACACGAAGATGGCGATGCCCACGGTGATCAGTGCGTTTCACTGCAGACCGCCACCGAAGTGGACGACCGCCTACGCCCGCTTCATTCGTCGTAACCAGCCTGGATCTCGGCAAGGGCCGCTTCGATATCGCCGGTTCGTACGAGCGTCATCATGCCGTCCCAGAAGGATCTCGTGCCCACGGGCGGGTGCATCATGTCGGACGCGTCGAATCGCACGGTCTCTGCGTCGAGCAGCAACTCGGCCGTCCACCGGTCGAAATCGTCACCGTAGATGGCAGGATCGAAGTTCGCATGCGGCGAGGTGTACCCGCCGGCCTTGGCCCAGGCCTCACCCGATTCCGGGGTCGCGAGATAACGCAGGAACTCCTGGACCTCAGGTCGATCCCGGAAGGCAACCGCGAGGTCCCCGCCCGTCAGGATCGGCGGCGGACCTCCGTCCATGGCCGGAAGGACGAACGCATCGACATCATCTCCCACCACGATCCCGGGAGGCAGATTCGATCGATTGACCTCACCCTGCCGATGGAGCAGACAGCCGGGCGGATCATCGAACATGGGATCACCGGCCTGCTGCCAGGGAGTGCTGAGGATACGCCTCGCCCCTCCGGCGACCCTTCCCGGGGTGAGCGCGATCTTCTTGAAGATCGCGAACGCGTTCTTGATGGAATCTTCCTCGAACGACACCTCACCCGCGGCCCACGCGTCGTACACCTCGGGATCCTCCGAACGGAGGACGATGTCCTCGATCCAGTCGGTACCGACCCAGCCGCTGGCGCCGAAGCTCTCCAGGCTGAGACGCCAAGGGAGGAACCCGTCCGCCTCCATGCGCGCGGTGAGAGCCATCAGGTCGGACCACGTCTGCGGAACCTCGTAACCGGCCTCCACGAAGACATCCGGTCGGTACCAGACGAGGCTCTTCACCGCAGCGGCGTACCAGACCGAGTACAGCGTCCCGTCGACCCTGCTCGTCGCGACGGCCGCCGGGCTGTAGTTATCCGTGACGGCGGAGGCCGTCTCTTCGTTGAGAGGCACCAGATGACCGTCGCGGGCGAGCGCGGCGACGAGCGAAGGTTGCGGCAGGATGGCGACATCGGGAAGGTCGGATTCCTGGACCCGCTGCTTGATCTCCTGGGCAACCGATCCGGCGCCCACGTACTGGACATCGATCCCGGTGCGTTCCTCGAACGGCGCCATGGACTCCATGAACAACCGGGCCTCATCGCCGCGCAAGGATCCGAATACCGTCACCGACTCGGTGAACTCGGGCGACGGATCGGACGAACATGAAGCCGCGGCGATCGCGATCGCGACCAACGCGACGAGCAAACGGCTCCTGCGCCTAGCCGGCCGATGCCGCATCAGCCCGCTCCTCCCGGTATCTCACGTCGAGGTCGAGGATCAAATCCTCTTCCCGGGCGATGGTCTCGGCGAGACGCCATGCCGGTTCGGGATCGGCGGTCGTCGCAACGATCAGTTCCACCGTCGCCCCCTCGCTCCCGAGGTCCGCATCCAGGCTGATGATCTCCGCCTGCGGATCCCAGACGGTGACGGCTTCGGTCACGCTCTGGACGAACTGCTCGTCCGCGATCACCTGCCGGGTGTGGGCCGCCAGGGGCACCGCAACGAGCAAGAGAGCCGCCGCCCACGGCAGAAGGCTGAGACCGACCCGGCCTCGCGCGAGCTTCCTGATACGGTCCGGAACGAAACCCGTCACCATCATCACGACGGCGGCGGACAACACGATCGCGATCAGGTTCGTGCTGTAGAGGAGGAGAGCACCGAGAGCCCGATCCGAG
>PVMS01018091.1_pt1 | contig 36449 bp, 31 predicted proteins | sample 1853461 | NCBI WGS metagenome assembly PVMS01 (sample SAMN08582032, study PRJNA380276) | Marine sediment metagenome, whole genome shotgun sequencing project. | isolation source: ocean sediment barecode stripped | collected 2017
CCTCCTGCTTGATGCCGGAAGCCAGGGTGACGAGACCTCCGACGATCAGGATGAGCATCAGGACGTTTGACGCGACGGCGTTCTTCGCCATCCAGGCGATGGGCCCGTGCTCTTCGTCGGGATCGAAGTCGTGGGCGTCTGTCATGGTGCGGTTTGCGCAGCAGGCTCGCTCGGGTCGCCGGGCGCAGCCTCAGGCGCTCGTTCCGCCATGCGTAGAAGCATGTTTGGCACCGGCGTTGCGATTCGGCTGGTGACGATGCGGTCGCCGGGCCCAAGGCCGCTGGTCACCAGAACGGCGTCTGGCTCGGTCCATGCGATTTCGACGTCGCGGATCTCGAGTAGGTCCTGGTCGTTCATCACGTACACGCTGCGTCCGTTCCGCAGAGCTATTCTGGGAAGTCGAATCGCGTCGTCGATGGGGTGCGCGGCGATGGCGACGTCCACGAACGACCCGAGGAGCAAGGGCAGGTCGCCCCGTTGGCCGAGCGGGTTCTCGATGTTGAGCAAGAGGCGCGCCATCGCGCCACCCGGATCGAGGTCTGGCAACTGGCGGATCAGCTCTGCATGTCGCTCGATGGTTTCTTGGCCGACTCGCTGAACGACCTTGGCCTCGGAGCCAGGCGCATCCGCGGTGCGTGCTCGTACGGTTCTCAAAGAAGCTACGGGGACGGACACTTGCACGTGGTATTCATCGGTGCCGACGAGGCGCGCCACCGAGCTTTGCGGGCTGATCAGCTGGCCGCGGTCGACGCTCTCCGTGACCACCATGGCGTTGAACGGGGCGCGAAGCGTAGTGCGCGTCAAGTCGAGCTGTGCCTTCTTGAGCGCGCTCTGCGCAGCTTTGAGCGCGAGTCTGCTGGCCTCGAGCTGCGGCTCGCGCTGGGCGAGGGCTCTCTGCTCCTCGGAGACATCCATCTCCCCAAAGGCATTCCATTCGCGCTTGGCGACCTCGCCTCGACGTGCCTCGATGGACAGGTCGAGCTTGGCCCGGTTCACCTTGGAGCGATGCGACTCCACCGCGAGCTGGTAGTCGCGAGGGTCGATGCGAACAATCGGCTGCCCTACCTTGAAGCGGCCGCCGGCGACGAGCTCCGGACTCTGCCAGATGACACGCCCGCCGAGCTCTGCCTGCAGCACGATTTCCTTTGCGGGCACGACGGTGCCTTTGGCGTGCAGGTCGACATCGTGCCGGCTCGTGCTGATTTGGATGACCTCGACCAGCGTTCCTTCGAGCGGCTTCTCCGCGCGCGGGGGCTCTTCTTTCGTGGCGACCAAGATGAGCGCCACGGCGATCGCGGCGACGATCACGCCGATCGACAGGGCCCACTTCAAGCGACGCTCGCTTCGTTTAGTCATTCTCGGGCTCTCCAAATTCTTCGGGCCACGCCCCGCCAAGGGCTCGATAGAGCTGGACACGGTAGGAAACCAGCTGTCGTCGCGACGCGACGAGCTGCAGCTCGGAAATCTGCCGGGTCGCCAGCGCAGTCAGAACGGGCAAGAAGTCGCTGAGGCCAGCTCGGTAGCGGTCCCGTGTCGCCTCGAGCGTGATGTTGGCAAGGCGGAATTCGTCTTCGAGGTATTGGATGCGAAGTCGTTCTTGGCGCTCGAGGACGAGCGAGCTCTCGACTTCCAACAGGGCAGTGAGAATGGTTTCGGCGTATTGATCGAGGAGCTGGTCCGCGACTGCGCGCTGGGTCTTGATTGCAGACCAACCATAAAGGCCATCGAACACCGGGACGGAAAAGTGGGCTCCGGCGTTCCAGTTCCAGCCATGGACCTTGCTTGAAGGGAAGCTCGTGGTGCCGCTAATCTCCGAGTCGAGCCAGGTATACGACGGCGTGAAGTCGAGGGTGATCTGCGGGAGTCGCGCGCCAATGGCAGCGGCCAACCGACGGTCTTCGGCTTCAGCCCGCTTCTGCATGGCTTGGATGTCCGGGCGCGCTTTGAGCAGTGTTGCGGGAACCTCGATCTCCGGCGTGGGCCCGATGTCCGGGAGGACCTTGTCGTCGAGGGGGAACTCTCGGCCGGGCGCCTCACCCAGCAAGACCGAAAGCCGTTGATCGGTGAGCTCGATTCGTGCGTCGGCCATGGCGAGTAGGGCGCGTTGGCCGGCCACGCGTTGCCGCTGCTGATGCACGTCGACGGCGGAGTTGAGGCCCTCTCGATAGCGGAGCTCGACCAGCTCGAGAAACTTGAGATCGGTGTTCAGCTGCTCTGTGACCACGGCGACTTCGGTGCGCGCGTTGACCGAATCAAACCATGCCTCGGCGACCTCGGCCGAGATGACGATAGCCAGGGCCTCCTGATCGAGCCGTGCGGCTTGGGCGTCGAGCTTTGCGCCCTGATGCTCGCGAGCCCTGCGCGCAAACAGGTCCACCTCGTACGAGACGGGCAGGGAGCCGGTTGCCTGCTGGGCACGAACTTCGCCGAAGGAGAGAAGGCTCTTGCCTATGATGTAGTCCCCGCCTAAGCCGATTTGCGGCATTCGCGCCGCCCGAACTTGGTTGGCGATGAAGCGCGCTTGACGCACACGAGCCCAGCCAGCCTTCATGCTCTGGTTGCGGCGCAGGGCCTCCTCGATGAGCGCGGTGAGAGTTGGGTCACCCATGGATCGCCACCAGCGCGCGTCACGAACCGGCTCCGCTTCGTGCTTCGGTGGGGGGGGAACCTCTGCCCCCTCCGAATAAGTGTCTGGCACCTCGACGGGAGGTGGGACGTCGGTCTCTTTCGTGTAGTTGCACCCCACGGCCAACATCGAGACCAACAGGATGAGAATCGCGCCACGCATCATGAAGCCCCTTCGCTCGACAGCGCCCTTACCATGGCGTCCAGGTGTAGGGGCACTAGCTGTTCAAAATCTACAGGCAAAGGAATTCTTTGCGCCATCGCTTCCTTGTTGAGTCCCACCAAGACCACGCCGAGCAAGCTGGTCCAAAGTTGGAGCGCCTGGGGGAGCGGGTCGACATCGGCTCGGATGCTTCCATCGGATTGGCCACGCTGCAGCGAGGTAATCACGAGCGACAGCATGTCGCCAACGCGGCTGCGATAGATTTGAAATGCCTCGGTCGAATCGTCCATGCGCTCGCCCTCACTCAACCACGCGAGCGCGAACCGGAAGTGGTGCGGGTTCTCCTGCGTGAAATCGGAGTACTTCTGGAACAGCTTGCGCACCGCGTCCAGGCCGGTGGACGTGTTTTCCAACGCGCTCTCCATGACTGGAATGAGCGTGTTGAGCAGGCGGGTGGCGACGGCCGCGCACAGGGCGTCCTTGTTCTCGAAGTAGAGATAGAGCGTGCCCTTGCTGAGCTCGACGGCCTCCGCAACGCTATCCATCCGCATTCCGTGGTAGCCCTCGCTGGCGATCAGCTCCTGCGCCGCATCGAGAATCGCCTCCCGCCGCGCAGTCCGCTCCCGCTCTCTACGCGCCGATACCGCCAATGCTCGCCCTCCAAGTGAAACTGACCCTCAGTCAGTCACTGACCAATAGTTAGCAAACCTAGCCCCACCTGTCCCAGGATCCAGGGAAAAAAGCCCCGTGGACGATGCATCGCCCCGAAGATCGAGGTTGGGGCAAAGCCCCGTGGGCGATGCGAAGCATCGGTTTTACGGGGTGGGCGGGACAGGGGTCGAACCTGCGACATCCGGCGTGTAAAGCCAGCGCTCTACCGCTGAGCTACCCGCCCAAAACGCCGCCCACCATGACCCCCCACACCCTCCATGTCCAACCGGGACACTCTCTACCCCCGCAACCACAAGAAATCACAAGTGATCTGCCGGAAAGATCGCAGCGATTCATTTCTAAGATTTCAGGCTTGTGTGACTTCAGCTCAGAAACATCAGACACAAACCGCTGCGATCTTTTGCTGGAAAGCGCTTTGAAAACGGGGGGTTGGGGACCCGGAGAGTGTCCCCTGTTATTGGCGGGCGCCGGGGGGGTCTACGGTGGGTTCGGGGACTTGGTCTGGGTCGGGGGTGTCCGGGGTGATGAGCTCGCCCTGGCGGTATTCGAGGGGGCGCACCCGGTGCTCGTCGAAGAGGGCGTCGGGGGCGCTCAGGACCAAGGCCTCTCGGAGGACCTCGTCCATGTGCTCCACCAGCACGATGCGGAGGGCGTTGAGGACGCGGCGCGGGATTTCCTTCAGGTCCTTTTGGTTTTCCTTCGGGACGAGCACCACGGTGATTTCGGCTCGGTGCGCGGCGAGGAGCTTCTCCTTGAGGCCGCCGATCGGCAGGACTCGGCCGCGCAAGGTGATCTCTCCGGTCATCGCGACGTTCTTGCGAACCGGAATCTTGAGAAGGGCGCTGGCGATGCTGGTTGCCATCGTGATGCCCGCACTCGGCCCATCCTTCGGTACGAAGCTCGGGAAGTGCACGTGCACGTCGTACTTCGAGTGAAAGTCCTTCTCGAGGCCGAGCACGTTCTGGCGCGAGCGGATGTAGCTCATCGCGGCCTGCGCGGACTCCTGCATGCCCTTTTCGAGCAAGCCAGTGATGTTGAGCTTCCCTTTACCGGGCACCACTGCGACTTCGCATTCGAGAATCGAGCCGCCAAACGCGTTGACTGCTAGACCATTGGTGAGACCCACGTGATCTTTCTCGTTGGCCTTGTCGGGCCGGTACTTCGGCACACCGAGATATTGCGCGATGTCTTTGGCCTCGACGTGATAACTCTTCTCTTTGGACTCTTCGCCGTCTTTGAGAACCTGCCGCGCAATCTTGCGGCAGATGCTGCCGATCTCGCGCTCGAGATTTCGGACGCCGCTCTCCATCGTGTAGTAGTGGATGACCTGCCGAATCGCGTTCTCGCTGATCTCGATGTCGATGTCCTTGAGGCCGGCGTTCTCGCGCTGACGCGGCACGAGATAACGCGTCGCGATGTTGAGCTTCTCGAACTCGGTGTAGCCACTAATCTCGAGGATCTCCATACGGTCCCGGAGCGGAAGCGGGATGCCTTGCAAGGTATTCGCCGTCGTGATGAACATGACGTCGGACAGGTCGTAGTCGAGGTCGAGGAAGTGGTCGTTGAAGGCGTGGTTCTGCTCCGGGTCGAGGACCTCGAGCAGCGCCGAGGCAGGATCGCCGCGGAAATCGGTCGACATCTTGTCGATTTCATCGAGCAAGAACACCGGGTTGTTGGCTCCGGCTTTGCGTAGCGACTGAATCAGCCGGCCGGGCATGGCACCGATATACGTGCGCCTGTGACCTCGAATCTCGGCCTCGTCGCGCACGCCGCCCAGGGACAAACGCACGAACTCGCGGCCGGTACATCGCGCGATACTCTTCGCGAGCGAGGTCTTGCCCACGCCGGGTGGACCCACGAAACAGAGCACGGGACCCTTGAGCTTCCCCACGAGCGCCTGCACCGCGAGATACTCGACGATGCGTTCTTTGGGCTTCTTGAGGCCGTAGTGATCCTCCTCGAGGATCTGCTCCGCCGCGTCGATGTCGTAGTTCTCTTCGCTCTTGTCGCCCCAGGGAAGCGCGATCACCCAGTCGATGTAGTTGCGGATGACCGTCGCCTCTGCGCTCATCGGCTGCATCATCTTGAGCTTCTTGAGTTCCTTGCGCGCTTTGAGATGCGCCTCCTTGGAGAGCTTTTTCTGTTTGAGCTGCTGCTCGAGCTCTTGAATCTCGCTCTTGAACTCGTCGCGCTCGCCGAGCTCCTTCTGAATGGCCTGCATTTGCTCATTCAGGTAGTACTCCTTCTGCGTTTTCTCCATTTGCTTCTTGACGCGGGAGCGGATCTTCTTCTCGACCTGGAGGATCTCGATTTCGGCGTTCATCAGTTGGAGCCGACGCTCCAAGCGTTTCGCCGGGTCGATGGTTTCGAGAATTTCTTGGCGGTCCGAGAGCTTGATGCTCGTTAGGTGCACCACGACCGTGTCCGCAAGCTTCGACGGATCGTCGATGGTTTGCACGGTCATCAACATTTCAGGTGCGATGCGCTTGTTGAGCTTGGCGTAAACGTCGAATGCCGATTGCACCGATCGAATCAGCGCTTCGATCTCGACGTTGGCCGCGTAAACCTCTTCGATTGGCTCGACATTGCAGAGGAAGAACTCCTCGTTGGGCACAAAATTCGTGATTCGTGCGCGCCGCTTGCCCTCGACGAGAACCTTCACCGTGCCGTCTGGAAGACGCAGCATTTGGATGATCGTACCGATGGTCCCGACCTCGAAGATATCCTCGGGCGTCGGGTCGTTGGCCTTGGCCTGCTTCTGCGCGGCGAGCAGGATCTCCTTGTCCTGGCCCATCGCCTGTTCGAGCGCGTTGATCGATTTCTCGCGACCTACGAAGAGAGGAACCACCATGTGCGGAAACACGATGATGTCCCGTAGAGGCAGCAGGGGAAAACTTTCACCACCCGGCGTGCCGTCACCGGAGTTTTGATCGTCGTCGTCGTTTCGGTGAAAGAACATCAGTCTACTCAGATCCGCGCGAAGCTCTTATTCGAAACAAAGCCTTGACTCCAAACAAAGCGGGGGCGTACGACACAGGCCGCACTAGGCCAGTTCTGCCTTTTCCTCTTCCTTTTCGTAGACGATGAGTGGCTTCTCGCCCGAGATGATGACTTCCTCACTGACTGCGACCTCCCGAATGTCTGCCTGGGACGGCACCTCGTACATGATGTCGAGCATCGACTTTTCCATGATGGCACGGAGGCCTCGAGCGCCAGCATTTCGCTTCAGCGCCTCGCGCGCGACTGCCTGCAGTGCGCCCTGAGCGAACTTGAGCTTCACACCATCCATCTCGAAAAGCTTTTGGTACTGTTTGACCAGCGCGTTCTTCGGCTTGGTCAGGATGTCGACGAGCGCCTCTTCATCGAGCTCGTGCAACGTGGCGATGACCGGCAAACGGCCGATGAACTCAGGAATCAGGCCTGCGCGCAGCAAATCCTCGGGCTCGACGCGCTCGAGGAGCTCGCCGATCTTCTTGTCTTTGCGCGACGGAATGTCCGCGCCAAAGCCGAGCGTTCGTTCGCCGATGCGCCGCTCGATGACCTCGTCGAGGCCTACAAACGCGCCGCCGCAGATGAACAGGATGTTCCCGGTGTTGATCTGCAAAAAGTCTTGCTGAGGGTGCTTGCGGCCACCTTTGGGCGGCACGTTGGCAATTGTGCCTTCGATGATCTTCAAGAGGGCCTGCTGCACGCCTTCGCCGCTGACGTCGCGGGTAATGGACGGGTTGTCGCCCTTGCGAGCCACCTTGTCGATTTCGTCGATGTAGACGATACCGCGTTGCGCCTGCTCCACATCGTGGTCGGCGTTTTGCAGAAGCTGGACGATGATGTTCTCAACATCCTCGCCAACATAGCCAGCCTCCGTCAGCGTCGTGGCGTCCGCAATGGCAAACGGCACGTTCAGGATACGCGCCAGCGTCTGGGCGAGCAGAGTCTTGCCGGAGCCGGTCGGCCCGAGCAGCAAGATGTTCGACTTCTGCAGCTCGACGTCGTCGGCGCCGACCTTGGAGTCGATACGCTTGTAGTGGTTGTGGACCGCGACGGAGAGGACCTTCTTCGCGCGCTCCTGCCCAATGACGTACTCGTCGAGGATGGCTTTGATCTCGACGGGCTTCGGAAGTGGCGCCGATGTCGAGAGAGACTCCTCGCGCTCGACTTCCTCCGCGATGATGTCGTTGCACAGCCCGATGCACTCGTCGCAGATGTACACTGTCGGCCCTGCGATGAGCTTCTTTACTTCTTTCTGCGACTTTCCGCAGAAAGAACATTGAAGGTTGCCGTGTCCGTCGTCTCGCCTGCGATCCACCGTGTATCCTGCTGGTGAGAGTCTAGCGTCCAGCCCCGTTCACGGCAAGGACTAGGAGGCTCGCATTCTCCGAGTTTTCCCGTGTCTTATTTGTCGTGCTTCGGCTGGATGACATCGTCGATCAGCCCGTACTCTTTGGCTTGTTCGGCCGAAAGGTAGCGATCGCGTTCGGTGTCTTCCTTAATACGTTCGGTTGTCTGCCCTGTATGCTTGGACAGGATCGTGTTCATTTGTTCACGAAGTTTAAGGATCTCTCTCGCGTGGATTTCGATGTCGGTCGCTTGCCCGCTAATCCCACCGAGGGGCTGGTGGATCATGATGCGGCTATTGGGCAAGCACTTGCGCATTCCAGGCGTGCCAGAAGCGAGAATCCACGCGGCCATCGATGTTGCCTGACCCAGGCACACCGTTGCCACGGGTGATCGAACGTACTGCATCGTGTCGTAAATCGCGAGCCCTGCTGTAATCGAACCGCCCGGGCTGTTGATGTACAAGGTGATCTCTTTGTCGGGATCGTCGCTCTCCAAAAAAAGCATCTGCGCGATGATCGCGTTGGCAACGTCGTCGGTGACCTCAGTGCCGAGGAAGACGATGCGATCCTTCAGCAAGCGGCTGAAGATGTCCCACTGACGTTCGCCACGGTGCGTCGTTTCGACGACCCAAGGCATGTACATCTGTGCGGTCGTTGACTCGCTCATGATTCTTCCCCTTCGTCTTCGACCGGTTCGTCGTTTTTGGCTTCGGGCTCCGGCCGCTCCCCTTCGTTGATCTTGGCACGCTCGGTGAGGAGCGCCATGACCTTCTCTTCGAGGAGTTGGGATTCGAGGGCGTCACGCTGCTCCTGTTGGTAGTCCGCGCGCACCTTGGCGACATGCTTGCCGCTCTGGTCGGCGATCTCCTGGAACTTCGCATCGAGGTCGGCTTCTGTGACGTCGATGCCTTCCTGACGGGCCAGCGAGCCGAGGAGAATGCCGGCCTGCACTCGGCGCTGCGCGCGCTCTTCGATGCCCGAAAAGAAGTCGGCGCCCGGCGCACCCTGTTGTCCCGCCATCTGCATGAACTGGGCCATCTCGTACATCATCATCTGCTGTTGCTGCTGAACCATCGACGGCGGGACCGGGATGTCGTTGTGCCCGATCAGGCTGTCGATCAGCTGGTCCTTCAACTCGGCCTCGTTTCGCTTTTGCGCGGAGCTTTCGAGCCCTTCACGAATCTTTAGCCGCAGCTCGAGCAGCGTTTCGTAGTCGCCGCAGTCTTTGGCGAACTCGTCGTCGAGCTCGGGCAATAGCTTCTCGTGAAGGTCTTTGACCGTGATGGTGAACTGTGCGGTCTTGCCCACGAGGTCAGGGTTGGGATGGTCGTCTTCGAACTCGATGTCGATTGTCTTTTCGTCGTCAGGCTTCATCCCGATCAGCCCCTCTTTGAGCGAGGGCAGCAAGTGTTCGCCGTCGATTTCGACCTGGCGGCCTTCGGCTCCGAGGTCCTCCTTGGTTTCACCGTCGACCACGACCGTGTAGTCGATTGTGATCAAGTCGCCTTCCTGCGCGGGGCGCATCGGGTCCGGAACTTGGATCTCGGCGTGCTGGTCGCGCATTCGTTCGACCTCGACGTCGATGTCCTCGGCCGGGATGTCGATGGGCTTCTGCCACACTTCGAGTCCGTCGAGCCTGACCTCGTCGATCTTCGGCCGGACCTCGACCTTGGCCTTGAACGTGAGCGGCTTGCCTGGCTCGAGCTGAGGCGGCTCTTCCATCTCGGGCTGGGCCACGATGTGAAGCTCGTGCTCCTGCACCGCATGCATGAGGCCTTGCTCGACCAGCATGCTGGTGACCTGAGCGGCTGCCTGTCGGCCATAGACCTGCTTCAGTACGTTCTTCGGCACCTTGCCCGGGCGAAAGCCGCGGACGCGGGCGGTCTTGCCGATCTCTCTATAGGTGTCGTTGAGGTCCTTCTGGATGCGGTCCCACGGCACTTCGACCGTGAGCTCCATGAGGACGGGGCTAATCTCGCGAATTTCAGATTGCATTGGATTTTAGGCGGTCTGCCAGGCGCGGTTCGTACAGCCGGGGGCCAGACCCGTCAAGTTGCAGCCTTGGGGGTGGCGTTCTCACGGTGGAGCTCGACCAGCTCGATGCCCAAAGTCTGAGAAACCTCGAAAATCCGCTCGTCTCGATAGAATTCCTCGAAGACGATTCGCTGGACGCCAGCGTTGCAGATCGCTTTGAAGCAGCTCCAGCATGGCGATGCCGTGACGTAAATCGATGCGCCTTCGATTCGGGCGCCGTTCCTGGCGGCTTGGATGATCGCGTTGATTTCCGCGTGGATGGTCCGCACGCAGTGGCCGTCGACCATCATGTGGCCGACCTCATCGCAATGGGGCAGGCCTCGGACCGAGCCGTTGTAACCGGTCGAGAGGATCGTCTTGTCGCGCACGATGACGGAGCCAACGTTCTTGCGGGGGCAGGTGGATCGCCTGGCAACCACCAAGGCGATGTCCATGAAGTATTCGTCCCACGAGGCGCGTGCCATCCGCGATTCCTAGCTTGGCGTGCGCCGTACGACAACCTCAATAGATGAGATCGAGGCGAACATCGGGAGGTGCGGGTTGCTCCTTGATGCGGCGCGCGAACGACATGAAGTCGCGTCGGACCGGTCGATACAGCTTGGCCGGCAAGCCCCTCACGATGAGGACGGAGCGGCCTTTGCGCTCCACGCGCGCCGTAGAATCTCTCGGCGATCCGGAGCGTGCAGCGCGAAAGGCCTCCTCCGCGTCGGTGTCGGTGTCCCAGGTCGTCCACCAGATCACGGCAACCTCTGTGCCGCGCGTATAGACTGCGAGACGATCACCCGCCCATCCGGCGGCTGCCTCGTCGTCTACGCCCGAGGCGCGCGTCTGGCCCAGGTACACACTGAGCTCGAGCTCGCCGAGCGTATCTTCCTCGATGCGTTGGAACCCCGCGGCGAGGACCTCTCTGTTGTCGAGCAGCTCGATCTCTTCGCCTGGCTCACGGGCAAAGTACTTCTCGGGGTGTAGGACCTGCTCGGTGGTTGCCGGGGGCCTGCGGTGCGCGTTGTTCACCGCAGGCCATCCGCCTCGTGCCTGTATGGCGGCCACGAACTGCAGGCCGCGTAGGTAAGGCGCGACCAAGGTGACTCTCAGAATCGCGGGAGCGTCGTCGAGTTTCTCCCCGCGCACTAGTGCGTTGAGGTCGAGATAATCGCCCATCTGTTGAATCCCCGCCGTCGCCGCAGACAAAGGGATACCCTGTTGGCTCAATGCATGCGCAAGCATCGCGAGGGTGGCGTCCCCCTCGACGACCGCGCGGAACGCGTTGTCGCCGTCTGCAGTTCGTTTCTTCGCGTAGGACTCACCGAGACCTAGCCGTTGATCCTGCAGTGCGTGCACCAGCTCATGCACGAGCACTAAGCGCGCCTCTTGCTTCTGCTCCGGTCCGAACGCTCCGGCTAACCCCGCCATGACGTCTTCGCGAATGACGAGGCGCCCCGTGTCCGGGTCGTAGTACCCGATCACCTGCTCGCCGAGGACTCCTGCGAACATGCTCTGGAGATCCTCTTCGGCATCCAACAGGCCAAGCGCGCCGTAGACGAGCCTCGCTCGTTCGATTTCCGCTTCTTCGATTTGTGCTCGCAGGCTGCTCGCGATGGCATTGCCGTCTTCAATTTCGATCGTGACCGGGCGACGTAGCCTCAGCTGTCGCACCGACTCTGCGGCGTGAACGAGATCTTCGACCGCTGCGCGTTCCTTCGTGGTAGCCGAGCGGGCGACCCCATCGTGTGGTCGGGGGGCGGGTTCCGCGGTGGGGCGGCTCGATGCGGCGCGTGCGGTCTCGGTGGGGACGGGCGGATGGCTCGGCTCCGGTTTGGCGTGCCGGTGGCAGCTACTCAGGATGAGAGTAGCCGTCAGCCAGGCGACCCATCGACTCATGATTCCCCATTCACGTTCGCGATAATCAGCGGACGCTTGCGGTGATTGTGTACCAAGAAGCGTCGGGCGACCTCAATTGCGGCCTCTTCGGCCTCGACAGGGGTGGTGAACTGCTGCCCCTTGAGCCGATCGCGTATGTGCTCCGCGATTTTGCGCTCCACTCGGGCTCGGTTTCCCGGGTCGAAAACCCCTCGGGACAGAACTCGGGGGAAATGCCGAAGCCGCCCGCTCTGGAGAGAGAGCAGGACGGTGAGCAATCCGCGGGAGCCCATCGCACGGCGTTCCGCGATGAGCTCCTCGCTGAGCGGCTGCATGCCGTGGATGTACACACGTCCGACAGGAACGGTATCGACGATGCGCAGCGTGTCGCGCGTGACCTCGAGCACACTCCCGTTTTCGACCAGGTGCGTTTCCGTGATTCCTTCTTCTTGGGCGAGCTCGAGATGCCGGCGTTGATGATGGTGTGTACCGTGCACCGGAACGAACGCCTCGGGCCGCAGAATCTGAATCATGGTGCGCTGCTCTTCACGGCTTCCATGGCCGCTGGCGTGGACTTCCGGATGCTCGTCACGCGTGATGACCTCCAGGCCACGGCGCTCGAACCGGTTGATGACGTCCGACACCTCGAGCTCGTTACCGGGAATGATGCGCGATGAGAAAATCACCGTGTCGCCTGCTTCGAGGTGCAAGCGCGAGTGTTCGTCGCGCGCCAACCGGGTGAGGCCCGCTGTACGTTCGCCCTGTGTGCCGCCGGCGAGGATGAGGACCTCGTCGCGGCGCAGGGCGGCAACCTCCTCGGGGGCGATCAACAGGCTGTCGATCGATGGAATCAGTCCCAGGGTTCGGGCGGTTTCGGTGTGTTTGCGGACCGACATGCCGAGAAGGCAGACCTTGCGACCTTGCTCCCTGGCAATTCGCAGGGCCGCTCTCAATCGGAAGGCGTTCGAAGAGAACGTGGCGACGACGACTCGATTCGGAGATCGGGCAATCCATTTCTCGAGCGCGGCCTCGGCGTCCCGCTCGAGTCGGGAGCGCCCCTCGACGTCGGCTCCGGTCGAATCGCTCAGCAGGAGGCGCACGCCCTGCCTCGCCACTTCCTCGAGCCGTGTCCGATCGAAGTGCTGGCCTTCGCAGGGGTCCGACTCGATTTTGAAGTCCCCGGTGTGGACGACGGTGCCCACGGGAGTATCCAGAATGAGCCCCGTGGCGTCCGCAATCGAGTGATGCACCGAAAAGCGCTCCACTGAGATCGACCCGATCTGCTCCCGGCTTCCTGCTGGGCTCAACCGAAGGTCAACGTTCTCGAGGCCGTGCTCCGCAAGGCGATCCTCGATCAAGGCTGCCGCGTAGGGCGGCGCGTAGACCGGCACCCGGACCTGCTTGAGGAAGTAAGGAAGGGCGCCGATGTGGTCCTCGTGACCATGGGTGATGACGATCGCACGTAGGTTCTTGCGCTGCGCCTGGAGCCAAGCGAAATCGGGATGAACCAGCTCAGCACCATTCTCGTCGGTGAAACCGATGCCGCAGTCAATGGCGATCGTGGTGTCGCCGCAGACCAACGCGGCACAGTTCATTCCGACCTCGTTGAGCCCGCCAAGGGGGATGAATCGTAGACTATCCGTCACAGAACTCTCGGCAGCGGGGCTAAAGGCGGGAGCGGCTCTGGTCAAGGCAGCGATTGCCTCGTTGACCCGCGTGATCCCGGCGTGCTACGCCCCCGACCGCACGAGTTCAATGCGCCGTTTCTTAGCGATTATTTGGGTAGTTTCCCTCTGGGTAACATCGGCCGCGGCGCAGGGCGAGGGCGAAGAGGCCTCGCCGGAGCCCAGCAGGGAGGAAGACCTCCCGCCACAATTGAGGGCGCCGAGCATCGAGGGGCTGGAGCTCCCGAGTGCTGCCGTCAGCGGCGACGACCTCGACGAGGAGTTCGACGAGGACTTCGACGAGGACTTCGATGAAGACGCGATGGAGGCGGACGACGCCGCGCTCCTCGGTCGAGCCGAGCCGCCGGCTTCTGATCCGACCCTGGCGTCGTGGACCACCCCCCGGCCGGTGTTCTCGCTCAACGGCTACTTTCGCGTGCGAGGCAATTACATCGACAACTTCTCGCTGCGCCGGGTTCCACTCGACCGGTTGAACCAAGATCCCTTCGCGCGATGGATCCCGGTTGACAATGCTCCGAGCTCCGGCCTCACGGGCGTGCTTCCGCAGGGAGGTTGTAAGGGCGAGCCCGAGTCTCCGGCAGGCCAGGAACAACGGTGCGACGGCAGCGCAACGCTGCGTTTCGCGAATACACGGCTTCGCCTGCAACCGACGCTATCACTGAGCGACAACATTCGCATCCACATGATGGTGGACGTGTTCGACAACCTCATCCTGGGTTCCACTCCAGAGGTCAAATCGGTCAATCAGCTCGGGCAGATCACAGGCCGCGCTCCCGGCGTCCCTGTGGACAGCTTGACCCAGACGCTGCCTCCGCCGCAGTCGTTCCGCAACACAGTCAGCGACAACATCCGCTTCCGGAGGGTTTGGGGCGAGGTGACGAACAGCACCATCGGCCAGCTTCGCTTTGGCCGGATGGGTCACCAATGGGGCCTCGGGATGCTTTGGAATGCGGGCGAGGGGACCAACCAGCTCGAGACCGCGCTCGATTCGGACTTCCAGTCAGAGATCGATCGCATTCAGCTCATCGGTAAGTTCAAGGGCATCTTCTTCGGGGTGTCTTGGGATTTCGCAAGCAAGGGCTATATTTACGACCCAGTCTCGGATATCCAATCGATTGCAATCGATGCGAGCAGATTGGACGACGTGCGGCAGTGGAGCTTCCTGCTCGCACGCCGCATGGACCCGCTCGCGCAGGAGAAGCGTCTCGCGCGGGGCAAGTGGGTGATCAACGGCGGCGCTTACTTCATTTACCGTTCGCAGTTCCTGTCGACCTCGACTGCCCCGCTGTTGGGAACGATTAACGACATCGAGAACGCTTTCGTCCGCCGGGACGCCAAGGTCTACATGCCCGACGGCTGGATTCAGGTTTTATGGAAGGACCTGCGCCTCGAGATGGAATTCGCAGGGATCCTCGGCAAGATTCAAAACATCTCGCCTAGCGAGTTCCCGCCGACCGCCGAGGGGGAGAAGTTCAAGCTACGCCAGTGGGGCATCGCCTTTGAAGGCGAGTACCGCTTCCTCAATAAGAAGCTCGGCGTCTTCCTCAAGGGCGGCATGGCCTCAGGTGACCCCGATGTCGTCGGCCTCTCGCAATACGAGGACCTCGCGACCCAGCCGGTTGGGCAGAAGACCGTCTCGAATTTCTCGTTTCACCCCGACTACCGCATCGACTTGATCCTATGGCGCCGGATCATGGGGCGCATCGCTGGGGCGTACTATCTCGCGCCGGCGATCAGCTACGACATCATCCGTAGCGACTTCGGTCGCGTGCTAGGCGCGAGATTCGACTTCATTTACAGCCGCGCGATGTACGAGCAGCAGGCTTATGCGTCGGAGCCGAACCTCGGCGCGGAACTCGATCTCGCGATCTATTACCGGACCGAGAACGGCCCCAGTGCCACCGATGGCTTCTTTGCCTCGTTCCAGTTCGGCATCTTGTTCCCGCTCAAGGGTCTCAAGTACCTCGAGGTCGACGGCATTCGTGAGCCCGGCACGCAAGACTTGAATGTCACGCGTGCGATGACCCTCCGGCTGATTCTCGGCATCCAGTTCTAGTGAGCGGATCTTTTTCCTCTCACTACGCTCCTGCGGGCGCGCTCGACCACAAGAAAAAATCTCTCGCACACTACTTTCTGGATCACACACTAGTACTACTCTTGGAGAAGCGCTTCGGCTTTGGCGGCGGCTCGCCACTGCCTACAGCCTTCGGCAAGCACGATGCCTCGCAGTTTGGCAAGGGCTCGTTGGAGCTCATCGTTGACGATCATGTAGTCGAAGAAGGGGTAGTGTCCGATCTCCTCGCGCGCCTTGTCGAACCGGCGTCCGCGCGAGTCGGCGTCGTCGGAGTCACGGCTCTCCAACCGGCGACGAAGCTCTTCCATCGAAGGGGGTAAGATGAAGACGCCGATGGCGTGCGGGAACTTCTCTTTGATTTGACGGGCACCCTGGTAGTCGACGTCGAACAGCACACCGACCTTGCCTGCCGCTCGGGCGAGCTCGAGCTCGCGCACGCTCGTGCCGTAGAGGTTGCCGTGAACCTCTGCCCATTCCGCGAATCCGTTTTCGTCGATGATTTCGTGGAACGCATCTTTGCTGACGAAGTGATAGTCTTGGCCGTCTACTTCGTTTGCGCGCGGTTGGCGCGTCGTGTGCGAGACGCTGAACCTAAACTCCGAAAACTCTTGCAGCAGCCGACGGGTCAGCGTCGTCTTTCCTGCCCCCGAGGGAGAGCTGATGATCAACAGGATGAGATCTGGATCGGTCGGTGCGACGACACTCATTCAGCTACCCCTCCGATGCGAGCACTACCGTACCGAAGCGGTCCGTTACAGCACATTCTGCGCTTGTTCCCTCATTTGCTCGATGCAGGTCTTCAACGCGATGACGTGTGCCGTCATCGTTGCGTCCTGCACCTTCGACCCGATCGTATTCGCCTCACGGGCCATCTCTTGGAGCAAGAAGTCGATGCGCTTCCCTACCGGTACACTTGAATTCTCGATTAGTTCGAGCATTTGATCGCGGTGGCTATCGAGGCGCACGAGCTCTTCCGCGACGTCGGAGCGGTCTGCCAGCACGGCGATCTCTTGCTCCAGACGCGAGGACTCGAGCTCGGCACCGACGCCGGCGAGCAGTGTGTCCAAGCGATCGCGAAGCCGTGTTCTGCGCCCTTCGACCATCTCCGGAACAGCGACCCTCAACGCCTCGACGCTCGCGCCGAGCTCGGTTAGCCGGCTACCGAGCTCCGACGCCAATGCCTCCCCCTCTTTGTCGCGCATCGCCATCACAGCATCGCAGGCTGCCTTCGCCGCCTGCTCGAGCGAGCGGTCCAGCGCCTCTTCGTCGATCTTGCGATTGATGACGAACAGATCGGGCACCGAAGAGAGGAGAGCCAGGGGCACCGGCTCTTCGGGATTCAATGCGTCGCGCAACGCGGCAAGCTCATCATACACAGCGCGGGCGCGATCGACGTCCAGCATGGCATGCGGCAGCGTCTGGCCCTCGAACCGCGCGGTCACGTCGACGCGTCCTCGTTCGAGACGAGCTCGAAGCACGCGCTCTACCGTTGGCGTCCGAGCCTGAATGCGAGAGGGGAGGCGCACACGCACATCCAGATAGCGATGGTTGACCGCGCGAACATCGAGGACCACGTGTCCTTCGCCGAGCGCCGCTCGCCCGCTTCCGTATCCGGTCATGCTCTGCATGGGACGCCTACTCGAGGCCGCGCTTGTGCTTGATCTGATCCATCACCTTGGCGTACTCGATCTCGAACGCCGAGGTCCCCTCCTGGAGATTCTTGATCTTCGATCGCACCTCGGCGTCCAGCCCGGTTTCGACTTCCATGTGTCGTCGCAGAATGGGCGTCATCTTCTTTCGCAGCGTGGTGTCGTCGGCGTAAATTTCGATGACGTTGGTGCTGTGAAAGAGCATGTTGAGCAGTTGGTCGACCAGGTAGGGCAGGACTTCGTCTTGCTGCGGGAAGCCCATTTCCTTCGCGAGGCGCTGCCGCATGCGGCCGAGCTTGGAGTAGCCGAGCCCCTCGCGCTCCATCCGATCTTTGGCCTCGTCGATCATCTGGCGTTCCCGCCGCACGTACTCCTTGAGGACCGCCTCGAGATCCAGCCTGACCTCGGCCATATCCTCGACTTCGATGTCTTCCTGGGCGGTGAGATCCCGCACCAGGTCATCGACAATTGGACCAATTTTTCCTGAATAAAGTCGCATATTTATAATGTCGGTCCGCGACCCGGAGCGGCCCCCTTCCGAATGCGGCGACACTAGCGAAGGCGGCTCTCTTGGTCAATACCAAGGAAGAAACAACGGTTTTCATGGTTTTGTGAAAATGCGTCTTGACGGTAATCCTGTATTCATGCACCATACCGTTAAGGCTGTAAGTATGGATTCTAACGCTCCCGCACTGCAAAACGGCTCCGGCGCCCGACGACTGCGCACGACAGAAGAACGCCGGTCTAGGATCCTAGCGCGCTGCAGGATTTTCGAGGCACTGACCGTCGAGCTTCGGAAGCAAGTCCTGAATGGGAGCGCGCTGATCGACGCCGATCGTCGCGAATCCCTGTGCATGCCTAATGACCCCGCGATCTTCGTGATCGGAAGTGGTCGCGTTCGGCGCGTGCGCCGCACACCGGAACGAGAATTGACGCTGGGCTACTACGGCCCGGGAGATCTGATCGGCGAAATGTCGCTGGTCGATCCGGAGGCGCGTCTCGAAACGGTGGTATTGGATTACGTGGAAGCACTACGCATTCCGCCCCGTCTCATCAAAATGGTGATGAGCGAGGAACTGGAGTTCGCTTCCGCTATGCATCGATTGATGGGGGAACGCCGCCTGCTCGCAGAACGGCGGATCGATGCTCTGCTCACGCGAAGCGTAGAATCGCGTGTTGCAGAATTTCTACTCGATGCGTCCTCACGACACGGGATTCCCGATTCACGGGGGATCCTGGTGGGTGTCAAGTTCACCCATCAGGAGATAGCGAGCTACGTAGGCTCGACTCGGGAAACCGTCACACTGGTGCTCGGCGCCTTCAAAAGGGCAGGCGTGATCACAACCGATCATCGCCGCGTCGTCATCAGAGACGTTGCAGGACTGCGCAAGAGGGTCTGACACTAAAGGGGAGCGTCCGAACGGCACGCGGCCTGGGGGGGCCGCTGCCGGGAGGACGGTTTTTTAACCGGGGCCGGTTCCGCCCCCCTACAGCAGGTCGTCGTCTTCCTCGTTTAGCTTCTTTTCCATTCGTCCGATCAAGCCGTCCCAGCCCTCGTCCCTGATCACTCTGCGGAACTGGCGCTTGTAGTTCTTCACCAAGCTCACCTCGTCGGTGAAGATGTCGAAGACCTTCCACTCCTTGCCGGCCGGGCTCATGTCGTAGTCGATCGAGATCGCGGGTTGGCGCTTCTTTTTGACCGAGCGGGCCAAGGACTTCACTTTGACGCCAGTTTCGATCGGCTCGGTGCCGACCCACTTCACTTTGTACTGGAGCGTCGACTCCATGTTGCGTTGATACTGACGTTCGACGAGCTGGCGGAGGAGGTTCACGAACTGCTGGCGCTCGCGGGGGGCGCGCTTGTCCCACTCTTTGTCGAGGGAGAGCTTGGTGAGGCGCTCGTAGTCGAGGAACTCGCCCAGGAGCACGGTGAGCTGTTCGGCGCGTCGCGGAGTGTCTGCCCTTCGCAACACCTGCCGCACCTTGTTGTGCTTGGTCCGGATGAACCGCTCGGCCTTTGCTGTTTCGGCGTCGCTGAGCCTGGCCCCGGCCCCGACCTGGGCGGTACTGGCGGTCGGCGTCTCCTCGGCTGCGGCGGGTCCCGTCAACCACAGAGAAACCACGATAAGGCATGAAATCATTGATAAACGAGTCATATGTTCCTTGTAGACGACCGTCACGGACGGTTTATTCCTCGCAGTTCGTTGGACGCCAGCCCTTTGGCGAGACGAGCGGCATGCTCGTGGCTTTTTCGAGGCCCGCAATGGCGAGATTGTACTCGGCGGTGGCCATCAGGCGCTTCGAGCGGGCGCTGAAGTATGCTTCGATCGCGTCGACCAAGTCCATCGCTGAGGTCGTTCCGATCTCGTAACCCTGGCCTGCCGACACGAACCACTTGCGGGTTTCTTTCTCGGCACGGGTCCAGCTTGCGAGCCGCCGCTTGGCGTCCTGGAGATGCTCGAAGAGGGCGGTCACTTCGATCTCGATACCTTGTTCGGCTTCCGCGGTCTTGGCTTTCAGCGACTCGATCTCGGCTTTCGCTGCTTTGACCCGCGCGTGGGTCCCGCCGAAGTCAAGCTTCCATCGGGCGACCAAACCGGCGAATGCCCCGGCGAAGTTGCCTCGGTCGATGATGAACGGGTTGTTGATGTCGGTGATGACGGGAGTTCTCGCGAAGGTCGCCCGCAACGCGAGGAGGATGTCGGGAAGGTAGCCGGCTCGCTTGACTACGAGGTTGGCGTCCTTCGCGGTGTGGGCCGCTTCGAGCTGGTGCAGCTCTGGTCTACTTTCGAGAGCCCGTTCGATGTGTTCGCTCAGCTCGATGACTTCGCTCCGCACCGCTTCGAGCGCGCATTCGGGAACGATGGCGGGCTTGAGGCCAGACAGGATTTCGAGGGCGGCCCGGGCCGAGGCTTCCAACCGTAGAGCTTCCGACTCGCGTGACTCGATCTCGGACAAGGCGGACACGAGGCGCCAGTAGTCGGTCTGCTCGACGCGCGGGTCGTCCGCCTGGAGTCGTGCGCCGAGCTTATCCACCGCCTTCCGGAGCTTGTTCTTGCCTTCCGAAATCATCGTCTGCAGGTCGAGGGAGAGCTGCGTGCCGAAGTAGGCTCGGCGCACGTCGAACACTACGCGCGCCAGCGTGCGGTCTCGCCCATACTCCGCCGCGGTGATGCCCGCTCTGGCGGCCTTCTTGCCGGCTCGGTACTTGCCGAACGTGTAAATCGGAATCGCGCCCTCGATAGCGAGCTCGCCGCCGGGGCCCCAGCGGTTGCTCCAAGGGATCTGGCTGTCTGGGCTGAAGGTCGGCGTTCCCCGGGCACCCGGCGCCACGAAGAACCTCGCCTGCCCTTGGAACTGCATGAACGGCGAGAGCCTCGCTTCGGCGAGGCGCGCTTGCGCGACGTCGATGTCGGCCTCGGCGGCGTTCAGGCCCGGGTAGCGCAGAATTGCTGCCTGCGTGTACTCGTCGACGTGGTAGACGCGGCCCACGGCCGGCTCTGTGGCCGCAAGCGCCCCCTCGCCGAGGGACGGCTCTTCCGCGATCACGCGCGCCGCGATGCCGAGCATCGTCAGCGCCATGACGGCTAGCGCCCAGAACCTGACCATGGGCTTTTGTAGCTGGAAACGGCCGGTTGGGCTACGAATGCGTGATTATTTGGACTTCTTGCCACCGCCACCGCCGACCCGTTTGGCCTGCTTGTTGTAGCGCTGGATGAGCACGTCGGTGAGATCGAGGTTGGTTGGCACCCAGACGACGCCGCCTTCGTTGGCCTCGATGATCAGCGTGTAGCCCTCGCTCTGTCCGATGCGGCGGAGGATCGCCTGCATCTTCTCCAGGATCTTTTGCGTCAGCTCGCCTTCCTTCGTGGAGAGCTCCTGTTGGTACTGCACGTACTCGTTCTGCAGCGCCATCAAGTCCTCCTGGTATTTCTCGACCTTCTTCTTGAGCGCATCCTGGCTGAGAACGTCCTGCTGCCGCTCGAGGCTGTCTTTTTGCGCCTTGAGACTCTCCTGCGCTGAGTTCAGGGACTTCTGGCGCTCGTCGAAGAGCTTCTTCAGTCGTCGCTGAGCTTGCCGGCCATCCTCGGTTTCGTTGATGGCGCGCTGGAGGTTGACCACACCGATCTTGATCTGTGCGTCGACGGCGGAGGCGGATCCGGCCAGAATTACCGTGATCACAGCGAAAATGACGATTCTGCAAAAGCGCATTAGAGCATCCTTTCAGGCCCGGCCTAGCTAGCCGTTCGCCACGATCTGGTCAAGCCGCAGGGCTTATACGCCGGGGCGCCGCGTTTCATTCGGTCAGAAGGACTGGCCGATGGTGAATTCGAAGCGGACCGGGCTGTCCTGAGGACGCCGATTGATCGGAATGCCCCATTCGAAACGGAGCGGTCCGAGCGGGGAGAACCAGCGAACACCGAAGCCTACCGAGTACCGCAAGAAACCGTTAATCCCACACGGCTGGGACGAGCGGTCGGAGTCGGGTGCGACTGGCGCCTGGCAGTTCCCAAACTGGTCCCGGAACGCGAAGAGGTTCCACGCGTTGCCGCCGTCGGTGAAAATGACGCCTCGGATCCCGATAGAGTCGATGATCGGGAATTCGAGCTCGATGTTGTAGAAGGCCTGGAAGTCGCCACCGATGGGGCGGCCCTCGGCGATGATCGGGAGGTTCGGATCGCCTGCCGATGAGATGCCGGCTTGCGGGCCCACCGATTGCAGGCGGTAGCCTCGAATCGTGAAGATGCCGCCGAGGTAGAAGCGCTCGAAGACCGGGACGATGTCGCGGGACGTGATCAGCCCCATCTCGGTGTTGACCTTGAAAATCACCGGGCCGAACGCCTTCTTGTAGAAGCGCGCGAACGCGGTTTGACGCACGAACGTGTTGTCGGAGCCTAGGTACTTATCGGCGAATTGGACCGCGTAGTTCGCGAAGATGCCGCCCGTCGTCGCCAGCCGGTTGTCGCGGCTGTCCCAGTTGATCGTGAATCTAAGCGAGCTGGTGATGCCGTCGCGGAACGCGTTGGCGATGAAGATGTTGGAGAAGGTGTTTGCCAGATCGCCGCCAACGCCGAGGAGGTTTCCTCGGGGCTGGGAGATATTCACATTCTCGAATTCATAGCGGAGGAAGATACGGAAGCGCGGGTTGAAGAGAGGATGTCCGGTCGTGACGCTTCCGCCCGTCGAGTCCTGGCGGAAGTCACGGAAGTCTCTGATGCGCTTGAACACGCCGAAGCCGAGGCTCCACTCCGATCCCAGGAACCAGGGCTCGATGAAGTTCAGGTCGATCTGTTGCCGGATGCCTGAAATCTGCAGGTTTAGGCCGAGTGTTTGGCCGCGGCCGAAGAGGTTCTGTTGCTGGACCTGCGCCGTAACGATGAAGCTTTCGAGCGACGAGAAGCCTGCGCCGACCTGGAAAGTGCCGGTCGGTTTCTCTGCGACTTCCACGTTGATCACCATCTGGTCGCGCGCGGTTCCCTCCTGCTCGGACACGTCGACCCGCTCGAAGTACCCCAGCTGCGTCACCAGCGCGCGTCCATCTTCGAGCTTGGTTTGGTTGTAGAGGTCGCCTTCGCTGATTCGGAACTCTCGCCGGATGACGGCGTCGCGGGTCTTGGTATTGCCGCGCACGTGAATGCGTTCGATGTAAACCAGCGGCCCTCGAAGGATGTTGATGGTGACATCGACGAGGTGATTTACTTCGTCGAGGTCGGTCCCAGGCACCATTTCCACGAGCGCGTAGCCCGAGTCGCGGTAGGTTCGGCTGATCCCCTCGATGCCTTCGGAGATCTTGCTGCGGCTGAACCAGTCGCCGGCCTTGAGCTTCACCATCTTGCGGAGCTGTGCCTTGGGCGCGACGGTCTCCACTTCGTTCCCGGCGCCGTCCGTCTCCATGATCTCGAAGTCGCGAATCCGGAAGCGCGGGCCTTCCTCGACCGGAATCGTGATGTCGACGTAGGCGCGGTCGGCCGTGAGCTCGACCGCCGGGCGCCCCGGACGCATCATCAGGTAGCCCTTGTCATAGTACCAGGCCTGCACCCGAGTCAGGTCTTCGTCGAAGGCCGAGCGGCTGAACTTGTTTCGGTCGCTCAGGAACGAGAACATCCCCGTCTCGTTCGTTTGCATGATTTTCAGCAGCTCCGCGGCAGGGAGCTCCCGGTTGCCAACGATGCTGATGCGCCGCACCTCGACCTCGGCGCCCTCGTCGATGTTGTACACCACGTCGACTTGATTGGTGTCGCCGGGGACGCGCTTGAGCTCGTATTCGACGTCGGCAAGAAAGAAGCCTTCTTCGGAGTAGAGCTGCCGCATCGCATCGGCCTGTGACTCGACATCGGGCACCGATAGGATCGTCCCCGGTTCGAGCGTGATCGTCTCGTCGATGTCGTCCTTGTCGACTTCGTCGTTGCCTTTGTAAATGACCTGGCGAATCGCGGGACGTTCGACGAGGCGAATGGTGAGCTTGATCCCAGCGCCGATCGGGTCGGATTCGATCTGGAGGTCGTCGAAGTACCCCATGTTCCAGAGAGCCTTCGCGTCTCGGGTGACCGCTGGGTCCGTGCAGGTGCTCCCCCGCCGGAGCTTCATCGTGACCCGCACGTCATCCGGATCGACGCGGCGTGCGCCGATGACGACGATGCGGCGAATCTCCTTGCCGTGACAGCTCGTGCGCGGGACTTGGATCGCTGCGTTCGGGTCTTCGACTGGTTCGTAGTCCTCGCCTTCGCCCTCTGGATCTGCTTCCCGACCGATCGGCTCGGGCGGCGGCTGCGGCTGCGGGGAGGTCCGGACAGGCCGCATCACCGGGACTGACGGCTCCGGCATGTTCTCCTGACTCTGAGCGCCCGCCACGGAAGCGAGCCCTGCGAGTATCAGGGCTATGGCTGGGGCGAAAGGTCGCATTGCAAGGCGTAACGATCCGGGCGGCTATAGCCGTGCCCTACGGGGGGGTCAAGCTGGTTTTCCTTGGTTTTCAAGGGGTTGAGGGCGGCGTTCGTCCGAATCGATGCGCCCGTCTTTCATCGAAACCTGTCTCGGCATCATTGCGGCGAAGTCGCGGCTGTGAGTCACGATGAGAAAGGTGATCCCGTGCCGTCGGTTTAAATCGAAGATGAGCGACTGCACGGCGTCGCTGGTCTGACTGTCGAGATTGCCGGTGGGTTCATCGGCGAGCACGAGCTTGGGTTTCATCAGGAGCGCCCGCGCCAACGCCACCCGTTGTTGCTCGCCGCCAGAAAGCTCGCCTGGCCGATGGGTGAGCCGTTCGGCGAGCCCAACCTCATGGAGCAGCTCCCGGGCCCGGTCTTCGAACCGCTGACCGCCCCGAATCAACCCCGGCATCATCACGTTTTCCAGCGCGGTGAACTCCGGCAATAGATGATGAAATTGGAAGACAAAACCGATGCTTCGATTTCGAAACTCCGCCAGATCTGAGCTTCCGAGAGCGGTGACATCCCGGCCCTCGTAGAGGATTCGACCCGTGGTGGGCAGATCGAGCGTGCCGATCAGGTGGAGCAGGGTGCTCTTTCCGGCGCCCGACGGACCGACGATCGTGACCATCTCTCCGGTGTCGACTTCGAGATCGATACCTTTGAGGACTTCGAGTGACTGGCCTTCGTGCTCGAAGGTTTTGGTCACGTGTTGGACGGTGACGAGAGGGTCGGACATCGAAAAACGCGAGGAGTCAATCGTAACGGAGCGCGTCGACCGGTCGGACGCGACTCGCTTGATACGCGGGAAAGAGGGTTGCCGCCAGGCATACCAGCACCGTTGCGGCGCCAACCAGGGCGAACTCGGCGGGATCGAGGCGTACGGGGAGCTTGTCGATGTAATAGACCTCGGGATTCATCCGGATTCCAAAGTGCTCGGCTGCAAAGGTGAGGACGAAGCCAAGCCCGAGCCCCATGAGAGCGCCCGACGCTCCGATCAGGAGACCCTCGATCACGAAGATCCGAATCACCCCGCGTGCCGGGGTCCCCATGGCCTTGAGGATGCCTACCTCCCGGCGTTTCTCCTGCACGAGGAGCGTGAGGGTGCCAAACACCGAGAAGCCGGCGATGAGGATCGCGATCCCGAGAGTGATGAACATCGCCAGCTTTTCGAGGGCCAGGGCGCCGAAGAGTTGCTGGTTCATCATCTTCCAATCGCGCACTCGGAGCTCGTTCCGGCCGATCGTCGATGCCAGCTTGGCGGCAAGCGCGGGGGCGCGTTCGACCTCGTCGACCTTGATCTCGATGCCGCTGATGCGACCTTCGGAGCGGAGGAAGCTCTGCGCGACGCTGAGGTCGATGTACGCGTGCTTCATGTCGTACTCGTACATCCCGCTATAGAAGATGCCAGCGATCCGGAACGGCCGGGTCTTGGGGATCGGGCCTGTGGGGCCGAGGTCGCCCCGCGGGGAAACGACGGTGACGCGATCGCCGACGACGAGCCGTAGCGCCCGGGCGAGCTCTTGACCGACGATGAGGCCGGGCATCGCGTCTTCTTTGGCCTCGTCGGGAAGACCCTTGGCCGCTGCACGCTCGGCGTCATTGATCATCGCGTCGATGGGACCGGCCTGGCTAGTGGTGATCGAGGAGTCGAGGATTCGTTCGGGGTGCTTCAAGTATTCGAGCTTGCCGTGGGTCAGGTTGTGGCCGAGGTCGGTGACGTCCGAAACTGTTTCCGGATCGATGCCGCGAAGGATCGCACCTGCGCGATTGGAGAGGCTCGACACCATGACCTCGACCTGCAGGAACGGCGTGGCGGCGATGACGCCCTCGGTCTCGCGCGTTTGTTGCAGCAAGGACTGCCAGTCATCGAGCTCCTGGAAGGCCTGGTCGACCACGATGTGCGCGCGGTTGCCCAGGATCTTCTTTTTGAGATCGGCCCGAAAGCCGCCCATCACGCTGAGCACCGAGATCAGCATGCAGGAGGAGACCGCGACGGCGAGGATCGACAACGTGCTGCTTGCGGCCAGGAAGCCGGTCTTCTTGGCGCGAAGGTGGCGCGCGGCGATCATTGAGCGGAAACCGATCCGTTCGAACGCCGACAGTAGAGGGCCGACCAAGCGCAGCACGAGTCGGATCGCGAACACCGTCGTGATGCTCATTCGCACGACCGCGCGAACCAGGCTTGCATCGTCTCCGTCGGACGGCGAGAGCGGGAACAGGACCGTAACTGCCAGGAAGGCAAGCACGAGCGCAGCGTCGAAGCCCCGCCAGAAGCGTTGGCGCCGGTTGGCCGGCACCAGGAACCAGCAGGACATGCTGAGGGTCACGATGAGCGCAGCGGTGACGTTCTGGAGCGTGGTAGCCGTGTGATAGAGCGTTGGCACCCAATCGAGCTCGAGGTCGGAGTAAGCGAGATGGGTCACGCCGAAGAGCAGGCTCGCGACCGTACCCCCGAGGACGTGCCCGACGGAAACGCGTGCCGACCATAAGAGGATGCCGGCGGAGGCGCTGGTAATCACTGCGTGCAGCCCCGTGCTGATCGCCAAGCCCACGGTGCGGGCGCGCCCGCGCGTGCCGCGGGGCAAGCGGGCAGCGCGCTGAAGGACGGCCAAGCTGAGCAGCGCTAACGTGAGCTGCATGGTCGCCCATGCGATCGCGAGACGAATCCAGAGCAGGTCGTCGCCGATCGATGCCTGAAACCACTGGGTTGTCGTCGCGCCGAACACCAGCACCGCCGCGACATGCAAGACTCCGAAGCCGCAGAGGACCGCCGTCCAGAAACCAAGCGGTCGCGATTGGCTCATTCGGACTCCGGGCGCAGCAGTGGGAAGAGGAGCACGTCACGAATCGACGGCTGGTTGCAGAGGAGCATGACGAGGCGGTCCACGCCGAGCCCAAATCCGGCGGCGGGAGGCATGCCGTGGGAAAGCGCGCGAATGTAGTCCGCGTCGAAGTCCATTGCCTCGTCGTCCCCGCGCTCACGGTTGCGAAGCTGCGATTCGAAGCGCTCGGCCTGGTCGTCCGGATCGTTGAGCTCGCTGAAGGCGTTGCTCAGCTCGCGCCCGTCGATGAAGAGCTCGAAGCGGTCGACGTAGGCGGGGTCGGCGTCATTTCGCCGCGCCAGCGGGGATACCTCGCACGGGAACTCGGTGATGAAGACGGGGACCGACCGAGCGCCATCTTGCGTGCGGTACATCGCGGCCAGGTCGGGTTCAACCAAGAGCTCAAATACCGCGAACACGCGCTCGCCATGGGTCTCGCAGTGCGAGAGCTGTTTTTGCGCCGAGGGGTCGAGCTTTGGAGCCATCGCCTCGCACGCCATTGCGAAGGCCTCCTCGTCATTGACTGAGTCGGGCGATAGCACAGCGGCCCAGGAGGTCTCCGGGACCTCGCCTTGGCCGGCGCTCTCGAGCCGCTCCGCGATGGCGTCTCGCATGCGTACCCGCTTCCACTCGGCTTGTAGGTCGAACGTTCGGTCGCCGGTGAGGTCGGCAAACCGCCCGCACAGATCGGCGTCGACTTCGCGAAGCATGTCGACCACGAGATCCATCAAGTCCTCGTACGTGGCGTACGCCATGTAGAACTCGAGGATGGTGAACTCGGGGTTGTGCTTGGTGCTGATGCCTTCGTTACGGAACGTTCGGCCGATTTCGTACACGCGGTCGAAGCCCCCGACGAGCAGCCGCTTCAGATAGAGCTCGGGGGCGATACGCAGAATGAGCTCCAAGTCGAGGGCGTTGTGGTGCGTATCAAAAGGCTTGGCCGTCGCGCCACCGCGGATCGCGTGGAGCAAGGGTGTTTCGACCTCGAGGAAACAGTGGGCGTCGAGGAAGCGCCGAAGCGATTGAACGATGACGGTGCGCGCGCGGAAGACCTCGGCGACGGCCGGGTTGGCAAAGAGGTCGACGTAGCGCTCGCGGTACCGCTTCTCGACGTCTTTGAGGCCGTGCCACTTGGCGGGCGGCGGCAAGAGGGCCTTGCCGAGATGCTCGTACCGGCGGGCGCTCACCGCTAGCGCGCCGGTTTTGGTGCGAATCGCAGGCCCTTCGACGAGGACGTGGTCGGCGAGGTCGAGGAGCTTGAGCACGGCCGCGTCCCGGTCGCTGAGGCTGTCGGGCCGAACCAGCGACTGGGCGTCGCCGTGCGGGGTGCGGATCACCAGGAAAGGGCCCCGCTTGGCGATCACGCGGCCAAAGAGCGGAACATGAGGCGCGTCGTCGGTAAGCTCCTCCTCGAGAGGCAGCCTGGCACAGGCTTCTTCGTCGGCAGCGAGCAGGACGAGGCGGCGGCGCTCGTCTTCGAGCGCCGGGTTGGTGCGCCAGGTATTGGGGTACGGCAGCACCCCCAGCTCGCGCAGGCGCTCTGCTTTGTTCAGCCGTGTTTGTCGCAGCTCGTCTTCGGTGGCCACTTCCTAGTCCCTTTGGGCTTTGCCCGCCGTTTTCTTCTGTTTCTTTTCGGCGTTCATCAGGAGGTAGGTCTCGATGAACTCGTCGAGGTCGCCGTCGAGCACGGCGTCTGCGTTGGTGCTTTTGTGATCGGTGCGCTCGTCCTTGACCATCGTGTAGGGTTGCAATGTGTACGTGCGCACCTGGGAGCCGAATGCAATGTCGGCTCGGTCGTTCAGGAACGCTTCCTCGAAAGCCTGTTCCCGCTCGCGACGGGCCTTCTCGAAGAGCAAGCCTCGCAACATCTTCAACGCCGTGTCGCGGTTCTGGTGTTGTGAGCGCTCGGCCTCGCACCGAACCGTGAAGCCCGTGGGGATGTGCTTCATGCGGACCGCGGACTCGGTCCGGTTGACGTGCTGGCCGCCCGCGCCGCCCGAGCGCATCGTGCTGATCTCGAGGTCTTCGTCCCGGATCTCGATTTCGCCCTCGGTGAGCTCTTCCCCGAGGTCGGGCACGACGCTCACGCCGGCGAACGATGTATGCCGGCGCTTGTTCGAGTCAAAGGGGCTGATCCGGATCAGCCGGTGCACCCCGTTCTCGGCGCGGAGATACCCGTAGGCATTTGGCCCGCGGGCCACGAAGGTGGCGTCCTTGATCCCAGCTTCATCGCCCGGCTGCTTGCTGAGAAGCTCCGTCTTGAAGCCTCGGCGCTCGCACCAGCGAAGGTACATACGCAGCAGGATGTCGGCCCAGTCCTGGGCCTCGGTCCCGCCAGCGCCAGGATTGATGGTCACGATCGCGTCGGTATCGTCATCCGGGGTGAGCATCCGCTTGAGCTCGAGGCCCCGAACCTCTGCCTCGAGGGAAGGGAGCTGTTCCGCCACATCGGCCACCACATCCTCGTCTCCTTCGCTCGCGGCCAGCTCCAATAGCTCCAGCAAGTCCTTAGCTTCGCCGTCCACCCTCTCGAATTCCTTGAGGGTTTCCTCAGCAGACGCGCGCTCGCGCATCATCTTCTGGGCCTTCTGTTGGTCGTTCCAGAACCCCTCGGCGAGGCTTAGGTTGGTCAGCCGGTCGACGTCGTGGCGAAGGCTGTCGAGGTCAAAGATACCTCCCCAGCGCTTGCATGCGCTGTACGAGGTCTTGGAGTTTTTCGCGACATTCGCCTGCGGTCATGGCTCTGCGCGCCCAACTACCGCGCCACCCCCGCCAAGTCAATCTCGGCAGTGACCAGTGGCAGGGGCAGGGGCAGTGACAGGGGCAGTGACAGGGGCAGGGGCACTGGCAGCGCCGGTGCATTAACCCTCTTAAGAAGGGGCTGTTCCTTTTTGGGCTTGTGTTGGAGGGCGGTTTCCGGTTCACTTTCGCCCCATGCCCCAGTGGAGAGGTTTCGGTATTGGTGTGCTCGCGGTCGGGCTTCTGGCGCTTACTGCTTGCGACACGGCAAAGCTTGCGGCGGATTCGACGGCTGAGCTCTTTGGGCGGGCTGCTCCGGGTATCGAGCAGCACTGGGACTACGAGCTCGTCGGGAAGTCTTTTCCGGCCAGCATCATCCAGCTCGAAGGCCTATTGAGTATCGTTCCGGACAACGAGGTGATCGGGCTGTCCCTCGTCGGTGCGTACGTTGGGTACGGCACCGGCTGGATTGAGGACCGCGTCGAGATTGCCGACATCGAGGACGACTGGGAAGAGGCCGAGCACCTCCGCCGCAGGGCCCTGGTCATGTACACGCGGGCCTGGGAGCTCTCGAAGCACTTTCTGCGTAATCGAGACGCGGGTTTCGATGATGCGCTCAAGGGCGGCGTCGAGAGCCTCGAGACTTGGGTCCGCGCGGTGTTCGTCGAAAAGGAGGACGCGGCAATCCTGCTGTGGGCGGGCGCGTCTCTCGGTACCCGGATCAACATGGGCATGGAGGACATGGACACCGTTGCGGACCTGCCGCTCGCGAAGGTGATTCTCAATCACTCGGTCGAGCTTGATCCCGACTTCATGTTCATGCTCGGCAAGATGACCATGGGCGTGCTCGCGGCCTCGGAGTTCCCGCCCGACATGGACAGTGCGAAGGTCATTCTCGACGACGTGCTCGAGAAGACCGAGCGCCGGAACCTGATGGTTCAGCTGAGCATGGCGCGCTACTACGCTGTGAACATCGGCGACTCCCAGCTCTTCAAGGAGCTCCTGCAGGAGGTGCTGGACGCGGGCGACGTGCTTCCGGAAGCACGACTGTCGAACGCGATTGCCCGGCGCCGGGCGCAGCGCTACCTCGATCGGATCGAGTACTTCTTCAGCGACCTCAGCGAGTGACCGGCGCCGTCAGGTAGCTATGCTCATCTTCTTGAACACGCTCGTATCGGCGCTCATCATCGGCGTCGCAGCGTGGTTCTCACGGCGGTACCCCGCGGCCGCCGGCTTCCTGATCGCGCTGCCCTTGGCGACGATGTTGGTGCTCCCGCTTGCTTATCTACAGCACAGGGATCCGGGCAGCGTATTCCAGATGGCGCGCAGCATCCTGGTGGCGCTCCCGATCACGCTCCTGTTCTTCATCCCGTTCCTGCTGCGGGAGCGGTTCTCGTTTTGGGGCGCGTACGCGCTGGGGTGCGCGTTGTTGCCGCTTGGCTATTTCGTACACCGCGCCATCATGCGGGTGCTCGGCTGATCAGAGCGCGGCGCCGCCGGCCACGTCGATCGTTTCGCCAGTGAAGTAGTCGCAGTCGAAGATGAACTTCACCGCGCGCCAGATGTCTTCGGGCTGTCCCATGCGACCGAGCGGAATCGAGGCGCGGATCATGTCGAGCGCCTTCTGGTTCATTCCGGCGGTCATCGAGGTTTCGGTGGCGCCCGGAGCTACTGCTGCGACGCGGATGCCAAAAGGCGCGAACTCCTTCATCCAGGTGCGGGTATTGGCGGCGAGGGCGGCTTTGGCAGCGACGTAGTTGGTCTGACCGCGGTTGCCGTGGCGCGCGACCGACGAGATGTTCACGATGACGCCAGGCTCTCCGTGCTCGACCATGTGCGCGACGACCTCCTGCACCATCAGGGCTGCGCCGGTGAGGTTGATCGCGATGACCATGTCCCAGTCCTCGCGGGACATGCGCCGAATCTCGCCGGTCTTGCGACTCTTACCGACCCAGAGGCCGTCGCGGATGATGCCGGCGTTGTTGATCAGGCTGTTGAGCCCGCCCATTTGCTCGGCAGCCCAGGGAACGAAGCTCGCGATGTCGTCCTGGTCGGCGACGTTGAGCTTCCGCCGGTGAATGCCATCGGGGAGGGCGGCGAGGCCTTCCTCGTTGACGTCGCCCACGGCGACCTGAGCGCCTGCGGCGAGAAGCTGTTTGGCGAAGTGCTCTCCGAGCCCGGAGGCGCCGCCGGTGATGATGACTTTGAGTTGGTCGAGCTCCATAGGGGGCTTCCTACTCGCTGAGCGGGCCGCCGTGCAAGCCGGTTGCGACTAGAACGTGCCGCCGAACGAAAGGCCGGCCCCCTGCCTGGAAATCGACGGGGCGACACCCCAGCTGAACTCGTGCCCCGGCATCGGCTTCTTCCGCTTGTTGTAGTCCTTCCAAGCCTTCTCGCTCGGGGTATCGCGAAACGATGCCGCGAAGGTGGCGGTGCCTGCCACGGTGAAAATCGCGCCGATGACGTAGCCCGACACGCGGTCGCTTTGGGTCGTGCCATCGGGAATCGGGGTGTACGCCAGGACCAAGAGGCCAGCCAGCACATGGGTGAAGCTGACCCAGCGCACCAACAGGCGCTCGCCCTCGCGAGTCTCATGGGCGGCTTGCAGCTCGCCTTCGAAGTGCGCTAGCTCGAGGTCGGTGATGCCGTCCTCGCGCACCCGCTCCCAGCGATCGAGCCGACGCTTCTCGTGCGCGACGCGAGTTGTCGCGAAAACGCCCGCGGTGAGATCGACCATGCCGAGCGTCATGAACATCACGCCAAGGCCCCGCGAATATTGGCTATCGGGTTCCTTTTCAATGAGACGCCAGCTACCGACGCCGAGCAGGATCCCGCCCCCCATGATGCCGGCGGCGGCAGCGAACTTCTGTTCCCTGATCGTCTCTTTCGCCGATCGCTCGAGCAGCTCGTCCAGGATCTCGGCGTTGTGAGCGAGCGCATCGCCACCGCCGACATCGGGCTCTTTGCTGATCACCTCGGCGACTACCTGTGCATCGCCTTCAGCGCTCTCCTGGGCATGTTCGGTGGCGTCTTGCCCACTTGCCGGCGCCGCCGTCGCAGCGACGCAGAGCAGAGCGAATGTCAGAAGTAAGGCCGAAGTTAGGCGCATGGGGGTTGGCGGTGGATAGCAGTGTCGGCGGGCCGTAGCCAATCAGGGTTTGTTGCGACCTTGGGCGAACTTCTGATGGGCTCGGCTCAGCGAGTCGTAAAAACGTTGGGGAGCCGTTCGCTTGAGGCGCCACGCCATCCTCCCGTCTCGCATCGGCTGCACGTAGAGCTTGCCGTCGCGCACCGAATCGATGGCGGCCTTGGCGACTTCCGGCGCTTGGACTTTGGAGCGTTCCATCCAGCGGATGATCTGTGCATCGTCCTTGTCCGTGCTAGCGCCTCGGCCGGCTTCGACGATGTTCGTGCGGAAGAATGTCGGGCAAAGAACCGAAACGCGAATGCCCTCGGCCTTGTATTCGGCGTACAGGGTTTCACTCAGGGACACGACTCCCGCCTTAGTGACGTTGTAGGCAGACATCGCGGGGGGAGCCAAGAGGCCTGCAGCCGATGCCACGTTGAGAATGTAGCCACGTCCTCGCTGGCGCATCTTCGAGACCACCGCCTGACAACCGTAGATCACACCCCAAAGATTGATGTCGACCGCCCAGCGCCAGTCCTCGATCGAGATCTCGTCGAACGGTCCGCCGACCGCAACGCCGGCGTTGTTCGCGATCAAGTCGATGCCACCGAGGCGCTTCTCTGTTTCGTCGATGAGGCCGAACACAGCCTCGCGGTCGGTGACGTCGCACGCGACCGCCTCGGCCTGTCCTTGCTGTTCGCGAACTAGCTCGACGGTCTGTTCTGCAGACGACTGATCGATGTCGGATATGATCAGCGCCGCGCCGCGCCTGGCAAGGTCGAGGGCCAGCGCGCGGCCCAAACCGCTGCCGGCTCCCGTGACGACCGCTCGAAAGGGCTGGGGGAAAGACATGGCGGGAGGGAAGCCCCGATCGGCGGATGCGTCAAGGTGCTTGCAAGACGGCGGGGCCATGGGGGAAAGTCCCCCTCGATGGACGACACGCGAAGGCGGAGTTTCTGGGGATGGGGCTGGGAAGACAAGTTCCCCGACGCGGCGGCACGGAAGGCCCTGGGCGAGCAGGCCCAGCTGATGGTGGGCTTTGCGCCCGAGCGCTGCGACGAGCCTCCGTCACTCGAGTCGATCGAGCTGCCTCCGTCGCGAGTGAACGCGCCTCGCGTTCTCGAACGTTTGATGACCGACGACCACGAGGCCCGGGTTCGGCACACGTACGGGCGGAGTTACCGTGACGTGCTGCGCGCCTTTCGCGGCGACTTTGCGGTTGCGCCTGACCTGGTTGCGATGCCGGCGAACGAAGCGGACATCACCGCCGTCCTCGACTGGGCGAGTGACGCGAAGGTCGCGGTGATCCCATTCGGCGGAGGCACAGGCGTGGTCGGCGGCGTCGAGGGCGACGTCGACGATCGCTACCGCGCCGTCGTGAGTCTGGACCTCGCGCGCCTCGATCGAGTGCTGGAAGTGGAGCGGAGCTCCCTGTCAGCCCGCATCCAGGCTGGCGCGATGGGGCCCGCACTGGAAGCGCAGCTTGCCGAGCACGGGCTGACCCTTCGCCACTTTCCACAGTCCTTCGAGTTCTCGACGCTCGGCGGTTGGGTGGCAACGCGGGCCGGTGGCCACTTCGCGACCGTGTACACCCACATCGACGACCTGGTGCAGTCGACGCGTGCGATCACACCCAAGGGCGTGTGGGAGTCGCGGCGCTTGCCGGGCTCGGGCGCAGGTCCGAGCCCAGATCGGCTCATGGTGGGCTCGGAAGGGATCTTCGGCGTCATCACGGAGGCCTGGATGCGGGTGCGGCCACGACCCGTGTTTCGCGCCACGGCGACCGCGCACTTCACCGACTACGGTCGTGCCGTCGAGGCGGTGAGGGTGCTCTCGCAGTCTGGGCTTTATCCGAGCAATTGCCGGCTGCTCGACAAGCGCGAAGCGGCTCTCAACGCCGTCACCATGGACGGAACGCACGTACTGGTCGTGGCTTTCGAGTCTGCGGATCATTCGGTCCGGGTGTGGATGGAGCGCGCGCTGGAGCTCGTTGCCGACCATGGGGGGACCTGTCCCAGGGGGCCCGTGTATCGGGAAGGGGGCGAGCGGAGCGGGGGCAGCGATGGCGCCGGGGCGTGGCGTGACGCGTTCCTCGACGCACCGTACCTGCAGAACGTCATGGCGAGCATGGGCATCATCGTGGACACGTTCGAGACAGCATGCACCTGGGACAACTTCGAGCGGCTACACAGCGGCGTCATCCGCGATGTTCGCCAAGCGATGAAAGATGCCTGTGGCGGGGGCTTCCTCAGTTGCCGGTTCACACACGTGTATCCCGATGGGCCAGCGCCGTACTTCACGTTCATCGCTCCCGGCAGATACGGAGCTGAGCTCGAGCAATGGCTGGAGATCAAGAAGGCCGCCTCCGACGCGGTGCTCGCGCACGGCGGTACGATCACCCACCACCACGCGGTCGGCCGCGTCCATCGCCCATGGTACGACAAGCAGCGCCCAGGGCTCTTCGGCGACGCGCTACGAGCGGTTAAGGACGCGCTCGACCCGGGTGGCGTCATGAATCCAGGTGTATTGATCGCGCCGACCCCTTAAACGGAAAAGGCGCCCCGTGGGGCCCCCTCCTGTCTGTCCAACTGTCAGCGAGGTTACTCTTTCTTGCCGCCGTTGTTGGTCTTGGTCGTCATTGTATCACTGCTACTTGATCTCGTCGTCGCAGTAGCTTCCGTCCGCGCAGACCGTATCTTCGCCGGTCATGCTGTTACCCGTGTTGCTCGAGTCGACACCGTCTTCGTTGTTGCCGTGACCGTTGTTGTCGTGGCCGTTGCCGTTGCCGTTGCCGTTGCTCGAGCTGTCGTCGCCACTGGCGCCATCGTCGCTGCCCGAGTCGTTCCCCCAGTCGCTCGCCTCGGGCGCGCTTCCGCGGACGCTGTTTCCAAGATCGTCAGCTAGAATAAACATGGAAAATGGGCTCGCGTTGGCTTCGAGGAGCCCGAAAAGGCTAACCGTTGCCGCGAGTCCCACGCCTAGAGTCCAACGCGTAATTTTCATATCTTCACCTCTTTCACCATTTCAGTATAGGAATACTTTTACAGTCCTCAAGTGGGGTATCTTACCGAATGGTGACATTTCTTACGGAGAGGTGAGATCAACGAGGATTGCTGGCCGAGATGATGTCCTTGAACGGGTCTCCATCGATGTTGCCGGTAGCGACGCAGTACCAGGACCGAGGTCCGTTATCTTGAACCAGCCGGTAGTTGTAGCGGCGCCCCTGGACCTCGGTCGCCGAGATGCGCTCGCCGCCCTCGACCCGGAAGCCAAGTGCGTCGAACGTGCCTGCGTACCTTCCTTGAGTGAGCATATATTCGCGCTGCGAGGCGGCGAGTGCTCGAAACGCCATGACGGCCTCAGGCCGTTTCGCGCGGGCCACGAATTTCTGATAGCGGTTGACCGCAACCGAGGCCAGGACCGCGATGATCACCGTGACGATCATTACGTCCATCAAGGTGTAGCCGCTACGTCGAGATCGGTCTTGCGTTCGGCGGTTTCGGTTCATCATTGCTCATCTCCGTGGACGCTTCCAAAGACCGTCACTTTGTCATCCCAGCACTGAACGACGAGTGCGTCTCCGCGGTGGAGAAAACCGTCTCGAGCGCCCCAACGCTTTTTGGCCGTGGCAAACAGGTGCTCCGCCTCCTCGCGCCGACGCGCTTCGGAGAGGAGCTCCCAGGAGTCGTCGACTTGTGCGAAGAGCACCGGCGGCTTGGATTCCGAAAGC
>PVMS01087109.1_pt1 | contig 36119 bp, 34 predicted proteins | sample 1853461 | NCBI WGS metagenome assembly PVMS01 (sample SAMN08582032, study PRJNA380276) | Marine sediment metagenome, whole genome shotgun sequencing project. | isolation source: ocean sediment barecode stripped | collected 2017
TACGATGTATTGATAACTGAGAATCTCTTTGGAGATATTTTAACTGATGAAGCGTCTGTAATTTCAGGTTCCATGGGATTGATGCCATCGGCCTCCGTTGGAGAAAAAACTTCTTTATATGAGCCAATCCACGGTTCTTATCCACAGGCTACAGGAAAGGACATAGCAAATCCATTAGCTACGGTATTATCGGCAGCTATGATGTTTGAAGATGCTTTTGATTTAAAAGAAGAAGCCGAAGCGATCAGAAATGTTGTTAATAAATCACTTGTTGAAGGAATAGTTACCGAAGATTTGTCTGGAGATAAAAAGGCATATAAAACAAGTGAAGTAGGTGATTGGCTGGCAAAAAAATTGTAGGCAAAAAATAAAAAAGCTCATTTTCAGATGAAAATGAGCTTTTTTTTATTAATGTTGGTGCTCAGTTTTTGTTTCTTCTTTTTGATTCATTTCCATTTCATGGTCATATTTACAACAGCCGGCTAAATTGTTATACGCTTCTGGATTTGCACTCATTTTTTCCGTGTCATACCCTGAAACTGCAATAGCCTTATGGACCTCCATTAGAGTGGTTTTGGTATTATCATAAGAGATCATAATGGATTTTGTTTCTTTATTCCAATTTGCCTCTGAAACACCATTCACACTCTTTGCTGCTTTTTCAATTGTTTTTTGGCACATCCCACAATTACCACGAACACCGAATGAAGCCATACTAATTGTTGCGTTTTCTTTCATCTTAGTCATTTCTGTCTGACCAAAACTATTTGTTAATCCAATTGTAGCGAAGATCACTACTGCTAAAATTACTTTTTTCATTTTATTAAAATTTTAAATTATTATTCTATTATTGATTTTATTGTACTTTATATTAATATTGATCATCCAAATATGGATTTTTCATTTGTTTTATTTTTTAAAGTTAATACTTACTTAATTTTATATTTTTTAATCGTAAAGAGTTCGCAATGACTGATACAGAACTAAAACTCATGGCTGCTGCGGCAATCATAGGCGATAGTAAAATACCGAATACAGGAAACAGAACACCTGCTGCTACAGGAACCCCTAACACATTATAAATAAATGCAAAAAATAAGTTTTGTTTAATATTTTTCATTGTTGCTTTCCCCAAATTTATAGACTTTACTATACCTAATAAATCACCTTTAACTAAGGTTACTTCGCTACTTTCAATGGCAACATCAGTCCCTGTACCCATGGCAATTCCTACATTTGCCTGGGCCAATGCAGGTGCATCATTGATACCATCTCCCGCCATTGCAACTATTTTTCCATTGTCTTGTAATTTTTTAATGACGTTTAGTTTGTCCTCTGGCAAGCATTCTGCCTGATAACTTGATAGATGTAATTCATCAGCTACACTTTTTGCCGTTCTTTTATTATCGCCTGTTAGCATAATTACTTCAATACCTTCTTTTTGTAGTTTACGAATTGCTTCTTTGCTTGTCTCTTTAATGGCATCAGTAATGGCAATATATCCTACAACATTTTCATTAACAGAAATATAAGAAACAGTTTTACCTGAATTTTGGGCTTCTGCAACTTTATTATCTATTACTGCTGATACTTTTGACTTCACTTGCTCCATTAGTTTTTTATTTCCTAATGCTATTCTTTTACCTGTAACAGTTCCAATTACGCCTCTTCCTGAAACAGCCTCAAAGTCAGCAACATTTGTTAGCGCAATTCCTTTTTCTTCTCCAAATTTAACAATTGCTGCAGCTAAAGGATGTTCACTGTATTGATTCAGGGATGCTATATATTCCAATAAGACAATATCGAATTTGTCAGACGCATTTACGACTTTTTCAACGGATGGTTTCCCCTTTGTAATAGTTCCTGTTTTATCAGTTATCAATACATTGACTTTATTTAAATATTCCAGGGCTTCTGCATTTTTTATGAGCACCCCATTTTGTGCACCTTTTCCAACACCTACCATTACAGACATTGGTGTTGCCAGGCCCAATGCACAGGGACATGCAATAATAAGTACAGCAATTGCATTTACAAACGCATAAACCATAGCCGGATCAGGCCCAAAATACCCCCATATGAAAAAAGTAATTACTGCTGTAGAAATTACTATAGGAACAAAATATTTAGAGATTTTATCCGCTAATTTTTGAATGGGAGCTTTTGACCTACTGGCATTATTTACCATTTGAATAATTTGGGAAAGCAAGGTTTCTGATCCAACTTTTTCAGCTTCCATTACAAAAGATTTTGTTCCATTGATAGTTCCAGCGCTTATATCGTCTCCAATGGTTTTATCAACAGGAATGGGTTCACCGGTTATCATACTTTCATCCACATCACTTTGACCTTCGGCTATTTTTCCGTCAACAGGTATTTTATCTCCAGGTTTTACACGTAATAAATCTCCTTTCTTAATTTTGTGAATAGAGATTACTTTGTCACCTTCTGGTGTAACTAAAATCGCTTCAGTGGGTGCTAATTTTAATAGTTCTTTAATTGCTCCACTAGTTTGACTATGTGCTTTGGCTTCTAATAATTGTCCTAATAAAACCAATGTTAGAATTACAGTTGTTGCTTCGAAATAGACGAATACAGTTCCGCTTTCTGTTTTAAATTGACCTGGAAAAACATCCGGGAAAAACAGGGCAACCAAACTAAATATCCAGGCAACTCCGGTACCTATTCCTATTAAGGTAAACATATTTAGATTCATTGTTTTTATAGAGGTCCAGGCACGTTCAAAAAACATCCAACACGCATAAAACACAACAGGTAGGGATAAAATTAACTGAATCCAGTTCCAGGTATATTGTGAAAATAATTTTAATAGCTGATTCTCAGTGATCAAATCTGCCATAGCAATTAAGAAAATCGGTAGTGTGAATAAAACAGCCAACTTCATTTTTTTGAGAAGCTTTTTATAAGTCTTGTCTTCTTCGCTTTCATCAGGTTCCACAGGCACAAGATCCATTCCGCAAATCGGACAAGATCCAGTAACCTCTTTTATTATTTCCGGATGCATTGGGCAAGTGTACTGAATTGCTTCAGCTGGTTTAGGCTGTTCTATTAAATCCATTCCACAAACAGGACAATCCCCTGTTTTTTCATAAGTTTTCTCTCCTTCACAATGCATTGGGCAGTAAAATACACCATTACCATCTTTTACATGTTCATGTTTGTGATGATGTCCGGAATGTTCATTTTTATGGTCTCCTGGAATTTTAATGGTGTAATGTAATCCAGCTTTTATTAAGGTTTCTTGTAATTTTTCAATAGAAATATGGGATGTCATTTCAATTACAACTTCCTCTTTTTTTAAATCGGCTAAAACCTTTGTAACCACTTTCAAATTAGCGATAGCACTTTCAACATTGGTTTTACAACCTTTGCAAGTCATTCCTGTTATTTTATAAGTGTGTTTCATCATGGAACCATTAAAAAAATTAATATGTTGCTTTTACTTCTCCACAATTAAGCATTGCTATTCCAAAGTATAGGTTTTTTATTTCTTTGTCATAGCTTAACCAAACCCCTCCATTGTTATTATCAGCCATTGGGCAAAATTCTAAATAAAGCGATTGTGCATTTTCGGTTTCAATTCCCAAAGTATTTATTGTATTTGATAAACTGTTACTTAAAATCAAAAAGGCTTCTCTTTGTGTACCTAATTCTTTGGAATTTTGAATATTATCAACGGCTTCCTTTAGAGGTTTCAGTGACTTCATCCAAACATTATGAGCTTCTCCAAGAAGTAAAAGCATATTTACGTTCTCTAATGAATTCTTTACATTTTTTGCTTCTTTTTGCGCAAGAATCGCGTTGTCATCAGTAAAAGCGTCTTTCAATTTGATATATTCAGTTACCACTTTGCCCAATTATTGTTTAAACTTTATAGCTGTTTTAGATTTGTCAATCATATCCATTTTACTCATTTCTTCACTTTCAGTATTTACCATTTCGTTCTCATTATCTCCACCCATATCCATTCCTGAATGTCCTAAATTAGGTTTACCACCTTCAGGGTTCATCATACTTTGTTGTCCAATTAATTGAGCAGAGGCATCAATTCTAAATACACCATTCGTTGCAACAACTTCACCTTCTTTTAGCCCATCTGTTACTATATAAAAGTTGCCCATATCTTGTCCCAGAGTAATTTCTCTATACACAAATGAAATTATTTTTTTATGGGGTACCTTTACGTAAACAACAGATTTTTTACCTGTCCATAAAACAGCAGTTTTAGGAATTACTATTGCATCTTTAATATTAGATAACCTGGCCTTGATAATACCACTGGCATACATCTCCGGTAAGAGTTTATTTGATGGATTTTTGATCTCAACTCTAACTCTGACAATTCTTGTATTTGACGATACAAACGGATCGATATAAGTTACTTTTCCTTTGAATACTTTTCCGGGAATTGCATTTATATTGAATTCAACAATATCGCCATTGTGAATCCATGGGATATCAGATTCATAAGCTTCAAACATCACCCAAACCGTACTCAAATTTGCAATATCAAATAAATTGCTTCCGGGTTTAATATAATCTCCCAGCTCTACATTTCTTCGCATTACATATCCGGAATGATCAGATAAGATATCAATTTGTTCCTGTACTTTCCCCAATTTTTCTATCGCATCAATTTGTACATCAGAAAGTTTCCACAGTTTTAATTTATTACGGGAAGCAGTATATAGTTGAGGGTAAATATCTCTTGATCTAATGGCTTCAAAAAGTTCTTTTTGCGCGGTAATTAAATCAGGGGAATATAAACGTACAATTTTTTGCCCTTTATATACTTTTTCTCCGGTAAAGTTAACATATAAACGTTCTATGCGTCCGGGGATATGCGACACTTGCGAAAATAGTCGTCTTTCATCAGGTTTTACCCTGCCTAATAAACGAATTTCTTTAGCTACATTTGATCTCGCGACAGTAGTTGATTGAATATTTGCTAATTGCATGGCTTCTTCAGTCATTACAATTTCATTGGATGCGATATTCTCTCCCCCTTTGTTCGATTGGTCTAAAGGAATAAGATCCATGCCACAAATAGGGCAATTACCGGGCTTTTCCAATTTTATTTGTGGATGCATTGAACAGGTCCAAAGTTTTGTTACGGGATCTTGAACGTACTCGTGTTCTTCTTCATTATGTGAGGATTCCGTGTTTCCTCCCGAGAATACATTTCCCAAGATAATTCCGATAATTAAAATTCCGGTTGCAATGATGTAATTTTTATATTTTTTCATGATTTTAATTTTTTACTTTCCTATTAAATAATGTGTAAATGCAATTGCAGCATTTTTATCTGTAAGGGCTTTTTGATAAGCCAATTCGTATTTTAACAATTGCCGTTCTATTCGTAAAACCTCTTCAAAATCTTTCGCATTTGTTGAATACGAAATTATCAATACGTCTAAGACTTTCTTGGCAATTTTAGCTTGTACTTTATTTAAAGTTATACGTCTGTCACTATCACTATAATTTTTATAAGTGTTTTCAAATACGGTGCTTAGCATATTCTTTTTGTCTTCTTTTTTAGAGATTTCATTTTCTTGCAAATACTTGGCTTCTTTAATCAATGCTTTGTATTTTTTTCGATAAATGGGAATAGTAATTCCAATTGAAGGAAACAAAAAGGCATCTTTTCCATTGTTCAATGCAGTGGAAGCAGGAATTTTTTCAATAACAGTATAATTTAGTCCGACATTGAATTTTGGCAATCCTACTTTTTTTGCAACAGCTTCTTGATTTAAAAAGGCATTCAATTTATGTTCAATACTTTTTATTTGATGATTTGAAGCATAAATTTCATCTAGCATGTTTAATTTGTCAAAAGATAACACATCTTGCCATAACGTATCAGGAACAATTATTTCAGCTGCTTTATCACGATTTAATAAATTATTAAACTTTATTTGCAAAACATTTTTTGTATCATTGAACAGTGCCAATTGATTTTCTAAATCATTGAGTTCCAACTCGACCCTTAATTCATCTACAATTGAAGCTTTCCCGGCCTCTATTTTTACCAAAGACAATCTTTTGAAAACCTGAAGAATTTCCATATTGTCTTTTGTTATTTGAATGGCTTTTTCAATAAAGTAGTAATTATAATAGGTAGTTTTTACTTCAAAGAAAATGGTTGATTTTGCATTTTCGAATTGCTCAAATTTTGCATTGGCCATTTCGGTAGCTACATTTTCTTTAGCATTTAACAATCCAAACCATGGAAAGCTTTGCGCCAGATTAAATTTCCACTTTTGCGGACCGACTCTTGTTTCAACAGGTTGAATAAAGTATCCAAAAGCAAATTGAGGATCGGGTAAAGTACCTACTTGAGGTACTTTTTCCATCGCTGCCATATAATCACTGAATTTTGCTTTTAATCCGGGATTATTTTCAGCAGCAGTTTCTAAATAAGTACTTAAATTTTCTTGACTAAAGAGGCTTGTACTAAGCATCAAAATTAAACCCAAGAAAATTATTTTATAAGTTTTCATAATCATTTCTTTAAATTTAAACATTCGACCTTTTTAATTGTTTCTTTAATTTACTCTCTTTCCACGAACTGTATAGAACAGGAACAACAAACATGGTCATTACCTGTAATAACATTCCTCCAATTGAAGGGATAGCCATAGGAATCACAACATCAGCTCCTTTACCGGTAGCAGTAAGTACAGGTATTAGCGCAATAATTGCCGTGGCTGCTGTCATCATTGCAGGACGTACACGTTTTGAGCCCGCATCCAATACCGAATCTCGAATGGTTTTAACGGTAGTTGGTTTTTCTTTATCAAAAGTTTGTGTTAAATAAGTCCCCATAATAACTCCGTCATCAGTAGCGATTCCAAATAATGCGATAAATCCTACCCATACGGCCACACTTAAATTAATGGTATGTAATTGGAATAGATCTCGCATTTCAACATCAAATGCTGAAAAGTTTAAGAACCATCCTTGTCCATATAACCAAAGCATAATAAAGCCACCTGAGAAGGCCACAAATATTCCTGAGAAAATCATTAAGGAAGGAATCAAAGATTTGAACTGGAAATATAAAATCAAAAGAATCATGATCAATGAGATAGGTACCACGATCAATAATCGTTTTGAAGCACGTACTTGATTTTCGTAATTTCCAGTAAAACGATACGTAACTCCATCGGGTAATTTAAATTCACCACTGGCTATTTTTTCTTTGATAAGAGCTTTAGCTTCTTCAACCACATCAGTTTCGGCTTTCCCTTCTTTAATAACAAAAATTACATAGCCGGTTAAAAATGTATCTTCACTTTTAATTACCTGTGGACCTCTTAAATATTCAATTGAAGCCAATTCTCCCAATTCCACTTGAACTCCTGTGGGTGTTGGAATCAGTATCTTTTTTAAATCATCAGGATTGTCTCTGAATTCTCTTGCATACCGTACTCTAACAGGAAACCGTTCTCTACCTTCAACGGTAGTTGTCAATTGTTTACCTCCAACGGCAACGGATAATTGCATTTGCATATCTTTAATGGTCAACCCATATCGCGACATTGCCTGTCGGTTTAACTTTATCTCTAAATAAGGTTTTCCAACTACCCGATCGGCAAAAACAGTAGCAGGTTCAACACTGGGAACATCTTTTAAAATAGTTTCTAATTCATACCCTACTTTTTCAATAATTTCTAATGTAGGTCCAAAAACCTTTATACCCATTGGTGCCCGCATACCTGTAGCCAGCATTATTAAACGTGTTTGGATTGGTTGCAGTTTTGGTGCAGAAGTCAATCCCGGGAATTTCGAATGTTTGATAATCTCTTTCCAAATGTCATCAGGATTTTTAATTTTCTGACGCCACTGTCTGAAGTTTTTACCGTCCTCATCGAGAATAAGTTCTTCTTCAGTTATTTTTCGAAACTCGTCTACATTGTATTTATAGGTGGAGCCATCATTTAAAATAAATGCATTATCTCTGTTTACTTTAAATCTGAGTCTTCGGCCATCCTCATCTAAAATATATTCAGGAATATAATTAATAGTATTTTCAAACATAGATGTTGGCGCAGGATCTAAAGCTGAATTTACACGCCCCCATTTTCCTACGGAAGATGCTATTTCAGGTATAGAATTCATATTCTTATTAATAATTGAAATGACTTCCATATTTTCTGTAATACCTGAGTGAGGCATTGTAGTGGGCATTAATAAAAATGAACCTTCGTTCAATGCAGGCATAAACTCATTACCTAAACCTGGAAAATTGTCGGATAAACTCGTCCAAACAGCATTGTTCTTGACAGCATTTGGCATAAACCCAAATACTTTACCAAAACCTAACCAAATGGTTACTCCCAAGAAAACGACAAAAACAGGAATCGTTAGAAATTTCTTCTTGTTATCTAAACACCAGCCTAAAACTGTTTTATAGAAATGAACGATTGTCATTAATAATCCTAAAACAACGCTTATGACAATCACTACAAAAATGAAATTGACAAAAGTTGAGTTAGAAGCACCTAAAGGCATCCATTCAATAGTTAAAAAATAAACCAGAATTAATATCGTAATAGCGATATTGATATAATTGGCTAGTTTACTGGTGTACGGTAATTTAATTTTACCTTTTAAAAAATGCTGTTCAGAAACTTGCGTTAATAAATTATTAACACCAAATGCAATGAGTGCAAGGGCAATATAGCTCCCGTATCCAATTAAAAAGACAATTCCAAAACCGATTAAAATCGAATTGAAAACTCTGCTCGATTTCTTTTTATCAATTCTTATGGAGAATAGAACCTTTGCTAACGCAGGGATAAACATAATTCCAATAAAGAGAGCAGAAATCAAGGCGAATGTTTTAGTAAAAGCCAAAGGTCTGAACAATTTACCCTCTGCTGCTTGCATTGCAAAAACAGGCAAGAAACTTACAACAGTTGTTGCCAATGCAGTAATAACTGCTCCGGCCACTTCTGTAGTTGAAATATAAATTACCTGAATTAATTTTTTACCACTTATGCCTTTGTTTTCAGGCATATCCAAATGCCTGACAATATTCTCGGTAAAGACAATACCCACATCAATCATTACTCCAATGGCAATGGCAATACCTGAGAGTGCAACTATATTGGCATCTACATTAAAATATTTCATCAATATAAAAGTCATCAGTACTCCAACAGGCAATATACTTGAAATTAGTACAGAAGCTCTTAGGTTCAATACCAATACAAGAACTACCAGGATGCTTATCAAAATTTCATGTGATAGTGCTGATTCCAGTGTTCCTAAAGTTTCTTGAATCAGGCCTGAACGGTCATAAAAAGGAACAATGGTTACTTTTGAGACGGTGCCATCCGCCAACGTTTTAGATGGCAAACCCGGGGCAACTTCATCAATTTTATTTTTGAGATTAAGAATTACTTCTTGAGGATTGGCACCATAACGTGCTACTACAACTCCTCCAACCGCTTCAACACCACTCTTGTCTAAACCTCCACGACGTGTGGCAGGACCAAACTGTACTTTTGCTACATCTTTTAATAATATGGGAACATTTTCTCTGACTGTAACAACACTTTCTTCTAGATCACTTAAGTTTTTAATATATCCAAGACCTCTTACCAAGTATTCGGCCTTGTTAAACTCTAAAGTTCTGGCGCCGATATCAAGATTACTGTTTTTTACAGCATTCATTATCATCTTAACATCAACGTTGTTGGCTTTCATTGCAACAGGGTCAATTTCTATCTGATACTCTTTTACAAAACCACCAATTGAAGCCACTTCAGAAACACCACTTGCTGCGGTTAAATAATAACGCACATAAAAATCCTGAATGGTTCTTAGCTCTTGTGGATCCCAACCACCTGTCGGCTTACCGGTCTTTGGATCTCTTCCTTCTAAAGTGTACCAATACACTTGACCTAATGCTGTTGCATCTGGTCCCAAAGCGGGTTTTACTTCGCCGGGAACTGTACCCGGAGGTAATGAATTGAGCTTTTCGAGTATTCTGGTCCGACTCCAGTAGAAATCTATATCATCATTAAAAATAATATAGATACTTGACAGTCCGAAAATAGAATTACTCCGAATGGTTTTTACTCCGGGAATACCAAGTAATGAAGTGGTTAACGGATAGGTGATTTGATCTTCAATATCCTGTGGTGATTGGCCCATCCATTCCGTAAAAACGATTTGTTGGTTTTCACCAATATCTGGTATGGCATCGACTGCTACAGGATTTCTTTCTATCAAACCGATATCCCAATTAAAAGGCGCGGTTACAATTCCTCCAACGATAAAAGAAAGGAGTAAAATAAATGTTATCAATCTATTTTCAAGGAAATAGCGAATAATTTTATTTAGCATATGATGTTAATTTTAAGTGTTTAAAAAATGTATTAATTAAATAATACGCATAACAAATCAAACCCATACTAGCATAAACCAATAAGGGTGTTTTTTAAAAACTTAAAATCAAATTAGGAATACTTCATCAAGAATCTGGATGTCCTTGACCAAGAGCGGAGGGGAATAATATTTGAATGGAACGATATTGTTATCCAATCCTTCAAATAAATTAAGATAAGAATCAATGAATAAAGCAACAAATACTTGTTGTTCAGGGCTTAAACTGGAAAAATCGACTTCTAGCTCACTTTGACCTTCAATTTGTATCACTACATCACTACAACAACTGTCTTTTTGAATACTGCAATCTTCAGGAGATATAGATTTTTGAATTTCCATATCACAAGATTCAGCTTTTGAAAACAATGCAGTATCCACTAGCATTTCACTACAGTAATGTTCACTAATGGTAAATGACATCGTAGAAAATAATACCACAAAAGCCATTAAAACAGCGCCTGTTTTCTTAATTAATTGTTTCATAATGTTTTGCAAAGTTAACAAAAATTAATTTAACCCTATTAAATCTATGTTAAATATGAAAAAAGAATAACCCTATATTTTAATATTTAGATTCCAGATTAAGGATTTGTTATAACAGTTTTATTTATTAAAAATCAAATAAAAATGATATTTTCTTCCATATAAATAATTGGAAAGTAACTGTTAAACGATTATAATTTTAGAGTTTTGGTATTTTTTTTCTTGGGTGCATTAAAACAATAATATCACTTAACAGCCCATCTTTTGGTTTTTTCAATTTAATCCTGTAATATTTTTTGTTTTCAATAAGATTTTTATAGTACTTAAATTCATCGAGGGTATTAAAACCCCAGGTGCTTGCAATATACGTTTTTGTGCCATTAGGTTTCATAGTCATTCCACTAAAAAGAATTAAATAACGGGTTTTATAAGTTTTTGTATCAGCATTCCGTTGATAAAAAACGAATTCTAAGAATACTTTTTCATCACCATAATAAAAATCCGGATAGTCAGGGTTAAAAGGATACCCTTTTTCGATAGTCTTTAATCTTTGTGTCTGAGCTTGCAAACTGAATCCTGTTATAAATATAACCAGTATCAGTAACAGCATTTTTTTAGCTTTCATGATATTTTAATTTTTAATTTCAACCAATATAAATTTCTTAATCTTATTGATAGAAACAAGTTAGTAATAATAGTTCCAGCAACTAAGATACTTAAAATTGATAAAATGCTTGAGAAACTATTGTAATGGTATTTATAACAAGGTTTGTCATTCTTAAAAAGTAACGTCAATAAACTATTAAATTTATAATTACTAGTATTCAAAACCAGGTATAATCAAATTTTAAGATTTTTTTTTAAAGTTATATTGTTAAAAATCTGTAACTTAGAACGAGTATTATAAAATGTTAATTTAATTTACTTATTTATGGTATCAATTAATTTATCCGAAGTAAATAGTAAAGTTCATATTGCTAAAATTATTCGTGCGAATATGGAAAACAATGGGATTAAAAAAAGTGAAATAATTTTAGGAGCACACTTAAGTAAAACTGCCGTTAATAGTGTTTTGAACATTGGTAAATCAGAAAAGGATTATATGTTTGGAACCTTAATTAAAGTACTTGATTTTTTAAAAATTAAAATTTTTATTGGGAGAAATGAAGATGTTAAAAGCAAGGTCTTATCGCTTTTTTAACTCATCAGATAATAAAAAGTACCGTATGAAGTTTATAGATATAATTATCATATCTTTGATGCTTTATTTTTAAACAATGAAAATTCTAAAAACTTTTATTTTAGGGCTGCTAATTGTAGTGCCTTTTTTAGTAAAAGCTCAAGAAACTTTACCCATATATTCTGATTATTTATCTGATAACGTTTATTTGGTACATCCGTCAGCTGCAGGCATAGGAAATTGTGGAAAATTCAGGTTGACCGCACGAAATCAATGGGCTGGCATTGAAGATGCACCATCGTTGCAAACATTGAGTTTTCATACAAGAATAGGAGATTATAACGGTGTTGGTTTAATTTTGTTCAATGATAAAAACGGATTTCATTCTCAGCAAGGTGTACAATTAACGTATGCTTATCATATTGATTTAGACCGAGAAAATTACACAAATCAACTTTCTTTCGGGATGTCATTTATGGCTGTAAATAATAAGTTAGACCAAAGCTCATTTATTATCCCAGATCCGGTTATTTCTCAAATAGTTGAGAGTACGGGGTATTTTAATGCTGATTTTGGTATGGCATATCATTATTTGACTACTTTAGGATATTATTATGGTGAAGGAAAGAGTTTTCAATTAGAACCTTCAATTATGGGACAATTAATTGAAAGGACAGGTGAAAAATTTGTCGATTTTAACCTAAAAATTTATAAAGATGTAGCTGATGCCCAGTTATGGTTGGCAATGTCATATAGAAGAGGATTTGACGGAAATGATACGGAAGAGTTGAATTACTTAACTCCCATAATCGGAATAAATTATAAAAACTATATGTTTTCATATACCTATACAAAACAAACAGGAGACATTCTGTTTGATGATGCAGGGTATCATCAAATAAGTTTAGGAATTAATTTATTTTGTAAGGCTCCAAGAACGAATGGCTGCCCTAATATTAACGCCTCTTTTTAAAATAGGAATTTTGATATTTGAATATCAATTATTCTTCAGTAGTTTTGAGAATTTTAACACGGAATTTAAAAGTTCAATTCCTTAACCTTATATTGCAAGGTAACATCTGAAAGAATTCTTTCCAAAACATTTTTTTGAATATTAATAAAGAAATCGTGAATTTTTGAGGACGTAGTTTCAGTTATTAAACCATGCTTTTGTAAAATGGCTTTTGTTTGTTTGGCAACCGCTTCTCCTGAATCAATAATAATGACATCATTTCCAATTAGTTTTTTTATATGAGGAATTAAATAAGGATAATGTGTGCAACCCAGAACCAAATGATCAATATTGAATTTGAGCATGTGTTTTAAATAGGTACTGAGCAATTCATTCATTTCGGTTGATTGGAGTTTCCCCTGTTCAATTAATGAAACCAAGCCCTCTCCATCTTGTTCTATTGTATGGATGTTTTTTGTGTATTCGTCAGCGGTTTTTTCGAATAGTTTACTGGTCAATGTTCCTTGAGTAGCTAGTATACCAATGGCTCCCGTTTTGCTGTATAATGCAGCAGGCTTTATGGCTGGTTCAATTCCAATAAAAGGGAGGTCATAATTTTTTCGTAGATAATCAATGGCATTTGTTGTTGCAGTATTGCAGGCAACAATAATAAGTTTACAGCCTTTTGAAATTAATAATTCCGTGTTTTTAATACTTAATGAAATTATTTCATCTTTTGATCTTTGTCCGTAAGGTGCATTTTTACTATCGGCTAAATAAATGGTATTTTCAAGGGGTAGTAATTTTACAACTTCTTTCCAAATGGAAGTTCCACCGATTCCGGAATCAAATAAGCCAATAGGTCGATTTTTTTTCACAGGTTTAAATAAGTAATAATTTTCAGGTGCTTAATAATTGAGATAAAAGTAAAAAAAATCCCGCAATAGCGGGATTTATTATAGGATGAAAATATTATTTTATTCAATACCTAATTTTGCTTTTACTGCTGGCAGTAAATCTGTGCCATTGGCTACAATCAATGTCGATGCTTCCAAAACGTAAGTAAATCCTTGTTCATCTGCCACTTCATCAATCGCTTTTTTAGCTTTTTCCAAAATTGGTTTTAATTTTTCGTCTCTTTTTTTACCAATATCTTCCTGTGCAATTTGAGAAGCTTGATATAGATTTTGTCTGTCTTTCTGAACTTCAGCACCTCTTTGTTGGTTTACTTCATCTGTTTGAGAAGGTGACTCAGCCTCATACTTTTTTAACTTGGCTTCAAGTTTCGCGTTTTCAGCTTTAAGTTCAGTCTCATAAGTTTTGCTTAATTTCTCTAATTCAATATTTAAAGCTTTTGTTTCAGGCATTAAACTTAATAATAAATCGGTACTAATATGTCCAACTTTTGTCTGGGCCTGAATAGAATTAAATCCTAGTGTTATTAAAGCAATTAATAATAATGTTCTAAATTGTTTCATGTTCTCCTTGATATTTAAATTAATTATTTTTCTTTTTTTCTTCTTTGGCTTTTTTAGCGGCCTCGATTTCTTCTATTCTCTTCAATCTTTTTTCTTCAACGGCTTTCTTTAGTTCTTCTCTTTTTTTGATCTGTGCTGCTTTTTTATCTGCAATTTTTTGTTGCATTTCATCTTTTTTTGCAGCACGGTCATCTATTCTCTCGTCTGATTTATTGATTACCGTTTCCTTATTTTCATCAATAATATTGTCTTCTTGTTTGGTTTTTACAGCATTTAATTTTTTTGTTTTTGAAATGCTGTTAATAACCAATTCACTTATATCGTATTGATCATTTGTATACAGCATAATCAAACCATTTGAGTTATCCAGTACAAAATCATATTTTCTTTTACTAGCAATATCCTGAATTGCATTGTAAACCAGATCTTGAACGGGTTTCACCAATTGTTGTCTTAATAAATACAAGTCACCATCAGAACCAAAATAAGTAATTTGTAATTTTTTTAATTCCAGTTCTTTAATTTGAATATCCTCTTCTTTTTCTTCAATTAAATCTTTTGTTAGCAGTACTTTTTCGTTATTTAACTCCGCTTTCAATGTTTCGATTTCTTTTTGCTGATAGCTAACGTTGTTTTGCCATACAATTGCTTTAGCATTAATTTTTGCCTGCGCATCTTTATATTCAGGAATATTTTCTAAAATGTATTCCATATCTATGTAACCGATCCGTTGAGTTTTTTGTGCAAAGGAGGAAAAACTCAAAATTAAGAATGCAAATAAAAGAACTTTTTTTGTCATAACTAATTAGTATTTAGAAAAAACCGTGCCATTTTAATATTCATCTACAAATATAACTGATTTACATTAAAATTGTTGCCCTATTATAAAGTGCGTTTGCCATCCTGATTTTTCAATTTGACCAGGTAACGGATCAAATCCATGCGCAAAGTCAATACCCAAAAGACCAAATGCCGGCATAAATATCCGAAGGCCTACACCTGCTGATCTTTTCAGCTGAAAAGGATTATAGTTTTCCCAGCCATCGTAGGAATTCCCAGCTTCTAAAAATCCTAAAACATATATCGATGCAGAAGGTTTCAAAGTAATAGGATATCTAAATTCCATCTGAAATTTGTTGTAGATAGTCCCGCCATCAATAGATGATATTCGTCCATTTTCATATCCTCTCAATGCTATTGTTTCCCGTCCGTCTAATTGGTATGAGGCCATTCCATCTCCTCCAACAAAAAACCGTTCAAAAGGTGAATCACCCAATTCATCATTGTAATTTCCTAAAAACCCAAATTCAGTGTTAATCATCAAGACTAAATCCCCGGTTATAGAGGTATACCATTTCCCTTTGAAGCTTGCTTTCCAATATTCTAACCACCTGTACTTTTCCTGATCATCGATAGTTGAATAATCTTTATCGTTTAACAATGAATATGGAATTGTTAATTTAGCTCCTATACTAAATTCTGAGCCATAAGTTGGGAAAACAGGATTTGAGCCGGCAGAACTTCTCCCTAGCGTGATATTATATGCTAAGTTATTTGAGGATCCGTTTGAAAAAGTAAAGGTTGAGATTGGATAATCTTGTAAATCATACAATTGGTAACTTATACTTTGTGACAAGGTGAAATAGTTATCAGGCCATTGCAACCTTTTTCCAAGACCAATTGTAGCTCCAACAATATTCAATCGCTGACTTTTATTAACTTTATTAGTTCGGTAGTCGTACCTAAATTGTTTGGAATTATATACGGAGAACGATAAGGATTGTGGTTTTTTACCCCCAAGCCACGGTTCAGTAAAAGAAAAACTGGAGGTCGTATAAAATCTACTTTTTTGTAAACGTAAAGAGAGTGTTTGGCCATCTCCCATTGGTAGCGGTTTGTACGCTTTTTTATTGAATATATTTCTGGTAGAGAAGTTGTTAAATGACAATCCTAAGGTTCCAATAAATGAACCTCCTCCATAACCACCTTGTAATTCTATTTGGCTAGAACCTTTTTCAGCTACAGTATAGTCAATATCAACAGTTTTGGCCTGATAATCATAATCTAGATCTGGAGTAATGGATTCCGCATCAAAAAATCCCAATTGTCCAATTTCTCTAATGGTTCTTATTATTTCGCTTTTGTTATATAAATAGCCTGGTTTGGTTCTAATTTCTCTATAAACTACATGATCATTCGTCCTTTCATTTCCATGGACACTAATTTTTCTGATTGTAGCCGGCTGATCTTCATGAATTCTAATTTCAACATCAATGGAATCATTATTAACCCGAGTCTCTACAGCAGATATTCTTGAAAAAAAGATATCCATTATTCTGATATACGTTCGATATATCTTCTGAATCCGGAGAACCATCTCCATTAACTCTTTCTTTTAATACTTTTCCATTATAGGTGTCTCCTTTTGCCAGTTTTAATATACTTTGAAGTTGAGCATCAGTGTATTTACTGTTTCCAATAAAATCGATATTTCCAAAAATGTATTTTTTTCCTTCTTCAACCTTCAGTTCGAGGTTGATTGTATTATCATCATTCAATGTCAATGAATGGTCAACTATCCTTGCATCTCTATGTCCTTTTTCGCTATAAGTTGTGATTATATTTTCTAAATCTTCTTTAAAGTCAGCGTCAATATATTTTGATGATTTCCAAAACCTGCCAATTGCAGCTTTTTTGGTATTTTTCATTGCTTTTCTAAGCTTTTTTGCACTAAAAGCCTTATTTCCTTCAAAAGTGATTTTCTTAATTTTTACTTTTTCACCTTTGTCAATATGAATTAACATATTCACGGCATTTAAAACCGACGTATCAGGTTTTATATCTAAGGAAACTTTAGTGTTCAAAAACCCTTTTTCCTGGTATTTCTTTTTAAAATAATTGGTTGTAGTAACAATTAAATTATCAGTTACCATTGCGCCTTTTTTAAGTTCAGCGTCTTTTTGAAGATCTTTTGCTTTGCCTTTTTTTATACCTCGAATAGTTATATTGTTCAATTGTGGCAGTTCTTGAACTTCAATTTCCAGGTAAGCAGTATTCCCATCAATTTTAGAAATGTAAACGTCCACATTACTAAACTGTTTCGTTTCGTATAACTTTTTTATGGCACTTGTGAGTTTGTCGCCCGGCAGTTTTAACATTTGACCAACTTTTAATCCTGTAAATGCTTTAACCGTTTCTTCTTCAAATTTTTTCAGACCAATAACGGTCATTCCTCCAAGTTCATATTTTTTTTCTTTGACAAATGAAGTGATATCTTTTATTGGAATAATAGAATCTTTTACTAGGGTGTCCCTTTTTACGTGAATCTCATTTAAATCATTTTCCGGTACTTCCTGGGCATTCATCGCATTTGTGGAAAAAATAATTGTAAAAAGTAAAAGAGCTATTTTTAATTTATTCATTGATTTTATCAATTTGTTCACTAGTTTTTCCAAATCGTCGTTCTCTATTTTGATAATCTAAAATGGCGTTATACAGGTTTTCCTTTCTAAAATCGGGCCAAAGTATATCGGTAAAATACAATTCTGCATATGCAATTTGCCACAATAAAAAATTGCTGATCCTTTTTTCTCCGCTTGTTCGAATCAAAAAATCAACATTTGGCAAAGAAAACGTATATAAATGATTATTAATAATTTTTTCATCTATTTCTTCAGGTTTAAACTGATTATTAACAATTTTTTTGGATATATTTCTGATAGCATTAATAATTTCTTCTCTTGACCCATAACTTAAGGCCAATGTCAAGGTTAATCCATCATTATTTTTTGTTTTTTTTATAACTTCATCTAATTCTATTTGAACTTTATTTGGCAAATTAGAAATAGTTCCAATGACGTTTAATTTGATATTGTTTTTTTGTAATGATTTTAATTCATTTTTTAAGGTCGAAACCAATAGCCCCATTAGTGTTTTAACCTCTAATTTTGGCCGTTTCCAGTTCTCTGTTGAGAACGCGTACAGGGTTAAATATTTAATTTCCAACTCACCACAAGCTTCAATGACATTTTTTACAGAGGTCACTCCGTTTTTATGACCAAAAATTCTAGGTTTTCCTTTCTTCTTTGCCCAGCGACCGTTGCCATCCATAATAATTGCAATGTGATTTGGGACGTTGTTTTTGCTTATTTGAGATTTTAAGGTTTCCATTAATAAGGCGTTGCAAAACATGGAGGTCGTCCAAATGAGTAAACTACTGATATACCACTTAAGATGTACCAGTCGTTACTATTGGGATTCCCAAATGTTAGTGAGTTAATTGTATTGTTATTATAATCTATGTCATCAACAAAAGTATATCTGGCTCTAACTTCAAAAGAAATAGCTAAATCATTTATTAACTTTGTTTTATACCCGATCCCAAAAGGAATGGCAAAGGATGTTTTTGCTTCGTATTCATATTGTTTCGGCGCATTTTCTTTTGTTACTACATTGTAATTAAAAGCGGCTACCTCAATGAGTAAATAAGGTGTATGTCTCTTTCTATAATCATCCAAATTGTATTCAAAATAGTTGAATTCCAACCCTAAAGCCAATTCTTTGATACTATTTGTAAATCGAATACCTCTAGCTTGACGTGCTTGATTGGTAGCATTCGCATCATCGGAAGATAATTGAGCGAAAGTGAAGGTACCTCTAATTGCAATACGCGGATTCATGTTCCATTTATAAATTGCTCCAACCATAAAATTATTTGGATTTATGTAATACTCAGGGCCTAAATCTCCAATATAATTACTGCCACCTACGAATATTCCAATTTCATTAATTTGAGCTGTGGAAGTAATTGTAATACAGATGAATGCGATTAATAAAACAAATTTTCTCATAAATAAAATAGCGAGCAAAGATAAATAATTCTATTCGCTTTTTGAAGTTTCACAAAACCTTTTTTGATAAACTGATAATAAATGAAATTATTGTTGTTTTAGAGTACTACTTTTTCAAGATTACTATTTATTTTAATTCCTGTTATCTTGCCCCCAAAGCAATTTCTCGCGCAAAGTTTTAATGAAAGTCTGTTGTTTAATTTGCACCATTTTTAATTTGAAACTAGATTTTTCTATATAAATTTCAGTATCGCTGTTTATAGTTGTAATTCGTGAATCCAGCGAAAGAACGAATTCATTTTCTCTACCACTAACCTTAAACTTTATTTTGGTGTCGTCTGGTATTACTAAGGGTCTTGCACTCAAATTATGTGGCGCAATTGGTGTCAAAGCAAAGCTTTTAGCCTGAGGTGTAATTACAGGGCCTCCACAACTTAAGGAATATCCTGTTGACCCTGTAGGAGTTGCAATAATTAGTCCGTCGGCCCAATATGAGTTTAAATATTCATCATCTAAATAAGTTTCAATACTTATCATTGAAGCCGTATTTTTACGACTAACAGCCACTTCATTTAATGCGAAATTTAGCGAGGATAAACTTTCAATTGTTGGTGAAGTCCTTACGCTAAGGAGTGAACGCTGTTTCACAATATAATCTTGTTTTAAAAGCAATTCAACAGCAGTTGTGATCTCTTCTTTTTGTACAGTGGCTAAAAACCCTAAGCGCCCCGTGTTGATACCAACTATTGGAATATTAGAATCTCTGACAAAAGTTACAGCTCTTAAAATAGTTCCGTCACCTCCTACAGTGATAAAAAAATCGAATGAACTATCTAATTCTTTATAAGAAGAAAATGTTGTTGAATTTGGAATATTAATATGTTCTTTTAACCCTAAAAAATAATTGTTTTCAATAGCAAAATCGATATGATGTTTTTGCAGCGTTTGAAATAATTTTTCAACATATATTTTATCTTCTATTTTATAATATTGGCCGTAAACAGCAATTTTCATGCTTAAATGTTTAAGTATTTTTGTAAGTAATTAGACCTTTCTTTTAAATCTTCCAAATAAAAGTCTTCCTTGTGATTTGATAACACTTTATAGTTATATCGTCTGAACGATTGAAATATTTTATTAATATCCGGAGCACTGAATTTCAAGGTTATTTTTACAGTTGCATCATTTTCTTCCGAGATAAACAATCCTAAAACAACACCTTTGTTAGATTCAACTATTTGACAAACTTCACTGAAAGAATAATTGCTTTTTCCTTTTTCTAATAATATAGTGGCACCCTCTTTGTTCAAGAAAGGAGTAGCATTGTATACATGCAGTATATCAATTAAATCATAATATCCTAAGTAATTATTATCAGCATCTAAAGCAGGAATTAAATTTGTCTCATTTGAAGCAAAAACCTTCAGAAGTTCTAATAAATTATGACTCTCTTCCACGAAAAAATGGCTGAACAAATATTTAAATTCTCCTATAACAGCTTCGTTATTTTCAATTCCCTGGACATCGGTTTCAAATAGTAATCCAAGGAGTATATTATTTTCTACGATTGGAAAATGAGAATATGTAGTAGTGTTAAAAAAAGACTTTACTTCGGCAATAGTTGTTTGCGTAGTAAAGGATTTAAATTCTTTTAATATTATAGGAGTTGTTTCCATTCCAATTGCTTTTATAGTACAAATTAATCAAAAATAAAACCAAAATCATATTCTTAGTTCGTAAATTTGCCTTCACATTTCAATTTAAAGGTTAAAAGTATGACAAAATTAAGTGTAAATGTTAACAAAATTGCTACGCTGCGTAACTCTAGAGGAAATAATTTCCCAAACGTGGTAAAGGTTGCAGCTGATATTCAGGATTTTGGTGCCCAGGGAATAACGATTCATCCCAGACCTGACGAACGCCATATACGTTACCAGGATGCATTTGATTTAAAGGAAATTGTGACTACTGAATTCAATATTGAAGGAAATCCAATTTTAAAATTTATGGACATGGTTTTAACAATACGTCCTACACAGGTTACATTGGTACCCGATAGCATAGACGCAATCACTTCAAATGCGGGGTGGAATACCATTAAACAGCAGTCTTTCTTGCAAGAGGTTATTCAAGAATTCAAATCAAAAGGTATTAGAACATCCATTTTTATAGATCCTGATTTAAAGCTTATTGAAGCTGCTGCTGCCACTGGAGCTGATAGAATTGAATTGTATACTGAAGATTTTGCCACACAATATGGATTGGGAAATAAAGATGCTATAAAACCGTATACGCGCAGTGCAATTTTAGCGACTGAACTTGGTTTGGGTATCAACGCAGGACATGATTTAAGTTTAGACAATATTCAGTTTTTTAAAGATAATATTCCAAATTTACTGGAAGTTTCAATTGGTCATGCTTTGATTGCAGAATCGTTGTATTTAGGTTTGGAAAATGTGGTGAATATGTATAAATATAAGTTAAAAGTCAAAAACTAGGAGCTGGGAGGAAGCAGTAAAAAGGTTTAATGTATAGTCAGAATAAAATACCAATATTTTCTAGAATTCAATACTGAATACTCATTTCTAAATATGAACATCAAATAATGGAAACATTAAATGCAACAATTTTAGGAAGTGGGACACCATTACTTATTTTACATGGATATTTTGGGATGAGCGATAACTGGAAATCGTTGGGAAATGAATTTGCTGATAACTTTGAAGTCCATTTAATAGATCAACGAAATCATGGAAGAAGTTTTCATTCAGATGATTTTGATTATGAATTACTAGTTGAGGATCTAAATAATTATATACTTCAGCATGAGTTAAAAGAGGTCAATTTATTGGGTCATTCAATGGGAGGAAAAGTCGCTATGTTATTTGCAGTTTCTTACTCCGAACTTGTAAATAGATTGATTGTTGCTGATATCGCCCCGAAATTTTATAAACCACATCATCAGCAAATTTTAGCTGCATTAAATGCTGTAAATTTCACAATCTATAATACGCGAAAAAAAGTTGAAGAAATATTAAAGATCTATATTCCTGAATCGGAAGTTTTGCAATTTCTATTGAAAAATGTGTTTTGGAAAACTAAAGAAGAACTTGGATTCCGATTTAATTTGCAAAGTTTGACTGAAAATAATAGTGAAGTTGGAGATGCGCTACCTTCATTTACATATTTTGATGGAGATACCTTGTTTTTAAAAGGTGAAAATTCAGATTATATAACTGCCAAAGATATTCCATTGATAACTAGCCACTTTCCAAATTCAAATATTATAACTGTCAAAAATGCAGGTCATTGGCTTCATGCAGATAATCCGACTCAGTTTTTTGATGAAGTTGTCAGTTTTTTGACACAATAATAGCTTGGCACAGTTATAGTTATTAATTATATGTTATAATTTAGGATAGTTTAAGAACTAATTAAACTAAGTTTAAATAGTAGTGAACATATCCTATCATAATAATTGAAAATCCTTAAAATTAAGAACATGAAACGAGCATGTTTAATTTTTTTCTAGCAACGAAATGATTAATAGCGAACGGCATGTGACCGATTAAAAACAATAAATATAAACACATGAAACGAGCGTGTTTAATTTTTCTCTCCCGATAACTATCGGGACAACGAAATGATTAATAGCGAACAGCATGTGACCCATAAAAAAAATAAATATATACACATGAAACTAATTTTCAGAATATTGTTAACTGCTTTGGCAGTAGTTGTAATAGCCAATTTTTTACCAGGAGTTCAAATTACCAATTTTACTAATGCCATAATAGTGGCTGCAGTACTGGGTTTATTACGTATAACAGTGAAACCACTAATGATAATTTTTACCTTACCTGCCACGATATTTACGCTTGGGTTATTTTTATTGGTGATCAATGCCGTAATTATTCTATTAGCTGATTATTTTGTGGATGGTTTTGCCGTTACCGGTTTTTGGATAGCATTGATATTTAGTTTGTTATTATCACTATTTCAGTCATTTCTATATTCAATTTTTGAAAGAAAAGAAAGAAAATAGTTGGATTTGAGCCAATTAAATATTTGAAAGGTGCACAAAAAACAGTATTTTTGCACCCAATTTTTTAATGATTAAAGAAAAACAGGATAAAAAATGAATATTACAAAAGAAAATATTGATGCGTTAAATGCTGTAGTGAAGGTTGAAATTTCTTCAGAAGATTATCAGGAAAAAGTAACGCAGATTTTAAAAGATTATCGTAAAAAAGCAGATGTTTCGGGATTTAGAAAAGGACAGGTTCCAATGGGAATGGTGAAAAAACAATACGGAAAATCTGTAATGATTGATGAAGTGAATAAACTGTTACAAGAATCATTAAATAATTTCTTGGTAGAAGAGAAATTAGATATTTTGGGAAACCCATTACCAAAAATTCAAGACGATTTTTCTTGGGAAACTGAAGATTATGCATTTGAGTTTGAATTAGGGTTAGCGCCTGAATTTGATGTGAATTTATCTTCTAAAAAGAAAATCACACAATACAATATTATTGCAGATGATGATTTGCTTGATAAAGAGATTGAAAATATTCAAAAGCGTTATGGGAAATTAATTTCTAAAGAAGCTATCGGGGAAGGAGATAATATTACCGGAACTTTTGTGAGTGAAGAAAAGGCTATTGATAAAAAATCTACAATTGAGTTTGCTACTATTAAAGGGAAAGTCAATAAGAAGAAATTTAATGGTAAAAAAGTAGGTGATATAGTTGAGTTAAAAACGAAAGGGCTTTTTAATGACGATCATAAATTAATGGGCGCATTAGGATTGAAACATGATGAAATTCACAATCTTGAAATTCCACTTTCATTTACCATTGAAGAAATTAATATTACTGAACTTGCTGAAGTGAATCAGGAGTTATTCGATAAAGTTTTTGGACCGGATACAGTAAAGTCTGAAATTGAATTGAGAAAAAGAATTAAAGAAGATGCCGAAAAACAGTTTTTGACTCAGTCAGATCAACAATTGTTGAATTCTATCACAGAATATTTAGTTGAAAATACAAAATTTAAATTGCCGTCTGAATTTTTAAAAAAATGGATGGCTGTTGCAGGAGAAAAGCCAATGACTTCAGAACAAGCCAGTGAGGAATATGAAAAATCAGAAAAGGGATTGCGATATCAATTAATTGAAGGTAAAATATTAAAGGAAAATAATCTTCAAATTAACTCTGAGGAGTTGAATGACTTCACAAAAGGATTTGTAAAAACCCAAATGGCTCAATATGGACAATTGAACCCGGAAGAAAAAGAACTGAATGAAATTGTTCAAAGAGTATTAAGTAATAAAGATGAAGCTAAACGCTTGCATGAACAATTAATAAGTCAAAAATTACTGAACTTTTATAAAGAAAAAATCACTTTTAAAGTAAAAAAAGTTAATTACGAACAATTTGTGAAAGAAGTTTATAAGTAAAAAATAGAGTAAATAAAATAGAAACTCCTTAGTATTAATTATTAAGGAGTTTTTTTAATCACTTAAAAAATAGAATTATTTTCGCTTTTGCCCCCTTGTTTTAGGTTTCTTATATTTTTTTGCAATTTCTCTTCGGTAGGAACCTCCTAAATTCACTCTTTTATTTTTTTCTTTTTTCTCGTGAAATGCCTTACCACTAGGTTCAGTGATCCTTCTTTTTGTACTCGTTCTTTCGGGCTCAACTTTCGGCATTTCTTCATCAATCAAACGCATGGATATTTCGATTGTTCCCGGTAAATCAAAAATTTCGATTTCAGTATTCATTAAGACCTCGATTTCACTTAAATATTCAGCTTCTTCTTCTGTGAAGAATGAAATAGAAGTACCTTTTCGATCGGCACGACCTGTTCTACCAATTCTGTGAATGTAATTTTCAGGCTCTTCTGGAATATCAAAATTAATAACGTGGCTCACGTCGGTTAAATCTACTCCTCGGGCAATAATATCTGTTGCTATTAATATATTGAAGAGGCCTTTTTCAAAGTTTTCTACACTGCGTAAGCGATAATTTTGAGTTTTGTTGGAATGTATCACATCAGATTGATTTGGGCTCGCAATTTCCAATTCTTCATATAAAATATTCGCCTGCTTTTTATTCTTCACAAAAACCAATACTTTTTCAAATACACTTTTTTCCTCGATCAATTTCGTTAAAAAATTAACCTTAGTATAAAAATTTGGAATGGGATAAGCCTGTTGTTTAATGTTGTCTAAGGGACTGCCACTACTGGCAATTTCAATTTTAAGGGGGGATTTAAAAAATTGATTCAAAATACCTGCAACTTCCTTTGTTAAAGTCGCAGAAAATAAGATACTTTGACGGTTTTTGGGAAGTAAATCGAGAAGTGTAATTAATTGAGGTCTAAATCCCAGATTCATCATTTCATCTACTTCATCAATCACTAATTTTTTAATTTGCTTTAGTTTTAAAATGCCATCCAAAACCAAATCGAGTAAACGACCGGGGGTTGCTACTATAATATCTTGCCCATTATAAACTAATTGCTTTTGTTTATTGAGGTTTGTTCCTCCGTAAACACCAGTAAATCTAACATTAATATAAGGCGTAAGACTTTCGATTTCCTGAACAACTTGTACGACTAATTCTCTTGTTGGTACTACAATTAATACTCGAGGATGCTTTTGAGTTGAAAATGTTAATTGTCTTAAAATGGGCAATAAATAGGCATATGTTTTACCCGTTCCCGTTTGAGCAATTCCAACCATATCCTTACTACTCATAATTACGGAAAAAGATTTTTCCTGGATTGGAGTAGGCGTTGTAAACCCCATTTCATCCAGAGCGTTAAGCAGAAAGCGATTAAGTTTAAATCGGAAAAGGTCATAGATAGTAATTTTTGCAAATATAAGCCTTAAAACAAATAAACCATTTATTAAATTAAACTTCAAAAGTAATAAGCCTACCTGAATTACTTACTTTAGAGAATTTCAATTCTTCTTTTATCCATTCAAATGTTTTTGGATGATAAAAAAAAACGTGTGTATCATCATTTTTATAGTACCACTTTTTAAAATTGATATTTTCATTGTATAATTCGGTCATGCAGTATAGTTTTCCTCCTGATTTCAACAAAGATTTCAATAATCGAAATTCTTTAAGCGGGTGGTGAAAATGTTCAATGACTTCACAACACGCAATGAAATTGTAGCTGGTATTTAATACCTTAAGGTTATTGTCAAAAAATGGGTCAAATGTTGTGATATTGTAATTCAGATCTTTTAATAATTTTGTGATAACAGGGCCTGTACCACTACCAAAGTCCAATCCGCAATCAGTTTTACTGAATTCTTTTTTGACAGCATTGATAATGGGTTTTACAAAGTCTTGGTATCGAATATCATTTACATCATTATTATGCTCTTGATACCTTCTTTTCTCCTGTTCTGAAGATATATAATTAGCTGAATTCAAACTTATTGCAAAACAAATAGCACATTCGTAATATTCTCTGTCTTTCGAAGTAAAGAATAATTTCGTTTGAGCATTGCAAAGCTGACATTTCATGAGCCTGTATTGTTTTTTTATGATGCCCGTCACATGGGCTTATTCAGCTTCCATTTCAAATAGCAAATTTGTGTTTGGATCAAGATTGATTTCTTTTACATCTCCATTTGTTTCAATAACAAATGCTGCTGATTTAGCCAGAACATTTATGGTTTTTATTTCTGAAGTTCCATCATTATAAATCAATTCTACATCAAGTAAAAATTCAAAATTAGTTTCTTGAAGTTGATCAAGAATTAAGCGTACTTTGTCGTCAAAATAAATCCAATTTGTTTTGAGTATTGGATGTCCGGTTTTATACAACCACTGTTCGAAGAAAATATCTAAATTTTTACCGGAAACCTCCATCATAACATTTTTAAAATCGGTGGTTGAAGCATTTTTCAATTTATATTTCTGGTAATATTCTCTAATTCCTTTCCAAAAAGTTTCATTGCCTAATTTCTTTCTAAGCATGTGTAAAACCCAGGCACCTTTCTGATAAGTATTGGCATTTAGAAGTTTCATATAGTTTCTTGAGGTATTTATGACTGGTGACTGTACCCGCTTAAAGAAATTCAGGACTACAGTGCGTTCATTTTGCATCCTTTTCTGAAATGCTTCCTCCCCTTTAGTTTCTAAGATGTACAAATCAGTAAAATAATTGGCAAATCCTTCACTTAACCATATATGTGGCCAATCAATTTCAGTGGCTGAATTTCCGAACCATTGATGCACAATTTCATGCGCAATGGTGTTTTCGTTATTTTGTTCACCTGTTAAGAATCCTTCCGGATAGAAAATAGCACTCGCATTTTCCATTCCACCAAAACGAGTTTTGGATTGTACACTAGCCAATTTCATAAAAGGATAGTCACCCAGATTTTCAATAAAATAGGTGAGAATGTTTTTCGCAACTGAAAAATCGTGAAAACCTTGTTCTTTTGTTTGTGGATACACCCAGGTCGAAACCGGGACACAGTGGGTATTTCCAAGATTTTGAACAGCAAATTGAGCGATACCAATAACCATAATTTTGGTTGGTAAAGGAGCAGTTGTTTTCCAGTGATATAGTTTTAAACCAGAAGTTAAATTGGTTTCCTCCACCTGATATCCATTTGCTATTACCTGATAATGATTTGGTGTTTTAACCAGATATTCAACCGTAGCTTTGTCTGAAGGATGGTCGACACAGGGAAACCAGTTTTGAGCTCTGTTGGGCCAGTTATCTCCAAAAAAGGTTCGATCTCCATGGATATTTTTACCTATGATTAGACCATCTTTTGGAATTCCATGATAAGTAATGGTATAGGTATATGCTAATCCCAAAAAAGGATGTTTTGGTTGAATGGTTATTTTGTTATTTTCGTGCGTAAATGAAACACTCACATTATTTTGATAAATGGATTCGATAACCATTCCTTTACCTGAAAGGCTATCTTTTTTCATTAAATCCAGCTGAAATTCATCAACCTTTTTTTTAAATTTCAACGTTACCTGCATAGTAGCATCAATACTATTGTTAGTATCATTTACTTCAAGTGCAAGTTTATAATGTTGAATATCTAAGGTATTGAATCGATGCTGGTAGTTTTGTGCTGATAATGTTGAAGTAGAAACTAAAAATAAAACAACAAATATGTATGGGATTTTCATTTTGGACAAATTGAATTCAAATATACCTAAAAATGATATAATAAAGTACTAAAAAGAAAAAAGCCCAAAGGTGTAATGCCCCTGGACTTTTAATACTAAAACCAAAAATATCAACTTTCGTTGTAGAGATTGACAATTTCATTAATATCCTGCAATTCTTTCGATTTAATTCTTGCTGAGATTTGTGGAGATTCACTTAAAAAAGCACTTAGAACTTTTTTAAATTTACCACTGGAAGAAGGAACTTTAATGCATTCATCCCAAACTTTCTCAACATAATAAGTCTTGTTACCATTGGATTCTTTTAAATACAAGTTTAATTTCTTTCCTTTTGTGATCTGTTTAACCATGATCATTTCTCCGGAACTGTAAATACGGCAGAAAATTTCTGCACCTCTTGAATAACATTTTATGGTAGCTATATCAGGCTTTTGCTCCTTGCCGTCAGCATCAATATATGTTAAATGTAATAAGCTTTTTGCATCGTTAATGTTTTTAATTTTAACGTTAGCAATGGTGTCATAACGCTTGGTTATAATAGTTCCAGTTACAAATTCTTGTCCGTAAATACTTATTGTAAAAATAAATAATGCGAATACTACTAATTTAGATTTCATAGTGTGATATTTAATTTAATTTCTTTTACATAAAATTCTATTCAAAGATACTGAATAATATTATGCACGCATAATAAAATATCATTTTTTTTTGGATATAATAGTTACATTATTTTCATGATTTATTATGCAGTATTTACATCGGTTTTGTAATGAATAAAGGGTTCATATTTGTAGATGCTCTTCAATACTTTTATTTAAGAAATCCTATTAGTGGCTTATATCGTAAAAGATAAAACTACTCTAAAAAACGACTCACGGGATATAATTAAAAAAGATTTCAGGTAATTATACTATCTTTAAAGTGTTTAAATATTAATTCATTGCAAACCTTTATATTAATAATAAGTATACTGGGAATTATAAATAGTTTCATTCTTATTACTTATTCGCTGATGTCAAAAAAGGGTAGTAGGAATGCTAACCTCTTTTTTGCGTTGCTCATCTTTGTTTTGACTTTGCGAATATCAAAATCCTTGATGATAGTATTTTCAGAAGATTTAAAGGAAATAATAAATTTGTTTGGTTTTTTTGTTACTCCGGCCATTGCTCCAACTTATCTGTTTTTTTCAGAAGCAATTATAAATCCTAAATTTAAATTTAACAAGAAACAACTTCTACACTTTTTACCAGTGTTTATTTTCACCTTTATGTGGATAATTATAGATCAAATTAGAAATGAGCAACAAATTTGGTGGATATTTTATCAAGCTATTCTGTTACAATACATGATTTATCTTACAATTGCAATTTATAATATTCATGTAAAAATTATTGATAAGCCATTTGTAAAAAAACAACTCAATATTATAAGTGCTTTTTTGCTGGCAATATGGTTTGCATACTTTTTGAGTGGAGTTTCAGATTCTCCATACATTCTTGGAGCTGTTTTGTACAGCATTCTAATTTATTTTTCCCTGATCATTATTCTCAATAAGGGATATATAATTAATTTATCAAAGTCTAAATATCATAATACAGGACTTGGATCTCGTGAGAATAAACGCATACTTCTTGAATTGGAATCCTTACTTAAGAACGATAAGGTTTTTGAGGATAATACAATAGCACTTACCAAGCTGGCAAAGCGAATAGGGACAAGTACTCATGCGTTGTCGCAAGTGATCAATGAAAATATGCAAATGACTTTTTTTGAACTGATAGGTTTTTACCGAATTGAAAAAGCGAAGCATCTTTTAGCTGAATCTAATTTTAAAATATCAGAAATAGCTTTTGAAATTGGCTACAATTCACTTTCATCTTTTAATTCAGCGTTCAAAAAATCAACAGGTTTAACACCATCAAATTATAGAAATGAAAAAGTCAGTTCGTAATAGTATCTCTGTTTTAATAATTGTCATAATTTATGTTACAGCTATTTTTGAAAAAATATATGGAACAGTAGATTTTTCGATCCAAAGTCTGTTTGGAAAATATTTGATTTATACAGTGTTGGGGATTTTACTTGTTTTAATATTGAACAAGTATTTTTTAAAGAACTCATTAGAGGTTTTTGCATCTAAAAAAGGCTCTGTACTTTTAGATATTGCTTTTGGGTTTTTATTGCTGGTTATAATGTATTTGGTTTCTAACATTGGGAGGGTTACATATGCTCGTTGGATAATAACCAATATTGATCGTACAGAAATAAGCAACACCCTGAATCAAATATTTTCAAGCCCCTTTTATACTGTTTTATTCTTAGGACCGTTTATTTGGTTTACTGAAATCTTTATGGTTATTACAAGATCCTTCCTCCTTAATAACCTATGGGAATTAAATTCAAATAAGGGTTGGATCTGGGGAGCAATTTTTGCAACGGCAATTCTTTGTTCTTTTACTCAAATTGATAATGGAATTCCGAATGTAATTAGCTATTTTGTTATTTTCACCGCATCAAATATCCTCTATTTTAAGTACCGAAGGATTTTTCCTTTAATAATTGCGGCAATTTTACTACAAACAATTCAATTAGCTGTTTATTGGACAAATAATTTTTAGCGTCTTTCATTTCGTTTTATGCTAGTTTAAGGTATATGTATCATCAGAAAGAAAATTTATAACACTCTTTAATTCAAGGAGTTAAGATTTATTTTTTTGCTTCCCGATAAGGCGGTCAGCCTTTTTTTTAGATAATTATCAACATTGTATAGAATTTAAAAAGCAGTTATTATGAAAACTTTTAAAACGTTATTTGCGCTTACTAATATTGTATTTATTCCTTTTGCCATAATGTTATGGTTTAGAAATCATCAAACATCAGGTTTTGCTTCCATTGAACTGATTGCCTATCCACTAATTTTTGGGGGATTAAGTATTGTCGTTTTATATTTATTTAAAAAGTATTTTTTAAAAGAAAAGCTATCCGATTTTAATTCGGGTAAAGGAAAGTGGGGATTAGATATATTATTGGGATTGGGTTTAACGGTTGTATATTTTATGCTGTTTTATATCGAAAGATTGACCCTATCAAATTTGTTGAGCTTCAATCCAAACATGGAACTGTTAGGATTGATGTTGGATATGAGAAAAAATCCAATATTATTGATATTATGGTTTGGTCCGGTATTATGGATAGGTGTTGCTTTGTACGAAGAGCTCATACGGATTTTTATACTTACCAGTTTATGGAAATTTTCGAATCAAAAGATATGGACTATCTCAGTGATAATTATCAGTGCCTTAATTATGGGATTTGCACATTGGAGCCAGGGTTCTTATGGTATTGTAACAATAGCAACCAAAAGCATAATAAGTGGTTTCTTTTTCTTTAAATACAGACGTTTACTGCCTCTTATTATAGCACATGTTTTATATGATGGAATTCAAGTTGCTTTATTGTTAATTACCTATCCTCAATAGTCTAAACAACATAAGTCATTATGAAAAAATCTAATATTTTAATTGTATTCCTGTTTTTAGGATTGATGTTAAACGCCCAAACAAAAAAAGACAGTCTGGAAATAGAGAAAGCTTGTCGAGATTATGTTGAAGGCTGGAAAGAAGGGAATCTGTCTAGAATTTCAAATGGCGTTTCTGCCGAACTGGTAAAACGCACAATAAGAAAGGATAGTGAAGGATTAAGTTTTATCTCAAATATGGATGCCGTACTTCTTAAAAATATTGCGAAAAGAAATATAAATGGGGTAAAGGCAAAGGATTTTGAACCCGATAAAGAATTTAAACTCGATGTCTATATTTATGATATTACAGGAGATTATGCTTTGGTGAAAACTGTAAATTCCAAGTATAATTTTTTTGATTATTGCCAGCTGGCTAAATTTAATGGTGAGTGGAAGATAATTAATGTGCTATGGAGTTGGATTCCACAAGAAATTAAAAAATAAAAGCAAAATGAAAAAAATAATTCTAACATTAGCTGTATCAATTGGCTTAATTTCTTCATGCGAAAGCCAATACAATGAGACTCAAAATATGGAAATCTTAGAAATAGTTTGGGGAACTATCAATACACGGTATTTTGATGCTACATTCAATGCACTTAATTGGGAGGCGGAATATGATTATTACAAGCCAATAGTTAAATCTTGTAAAGAAAATGATTCCTTATATCATTACCTGAATCAGATGCTTTTTAAATTAAATGTTTCGCATTTATTTGCACTTCCTGCAAATTATAAAGATGAAATTGGATCACCTCAGCTATTTCTTGATGGGACTTTAGGAATAGATTTAAGATTGATAAATAGTGAAGCGATAATAATAGCTGTAAAGAAAAATTCTATTGCTTCTAGGAATGGTATTAAATCAGGGTTTAGACTTATTGAAGTAAACGGAAAAAGTATCACGTCTTTTATTGACGCTAAAAAGTCTGATCCAAATCCGCCATTCAACGCTATTCATATTAATTTATTAAGTACAGAGAATATCATTAGAGAACTGTATGGCGCTCCCGGTGACACAGTTAACATTACCTATTTAGATATAAATGATAAAGAGCACAAAGTTTCACTTCAACTTGAAAATAGAAGTAATGAAAAGGTCTCTTTTATTCCATCACTACCTCCAATGTACGCATCATTTGATAAAAGATTAATCAATGACTGCATTGCCTACATTCATTTTGATGTTTTTTTGCCAGTTCTGTTAGATTCTATTGTCAGTAGTATTTCTGAATATAACAGGTATCCGAATATGATTATTGATATTAGAGGAAATCCAGGAGGCGATTTTAATACCAGGAGAACAATAGCCGAACAATTTGTTAGTGAACGCACTCTTTTTTGGAAATATCAACGTAGAAATGATGTAAACGACGTGTATTTAAGACCTGCAAACAAACCTTATAAAGGCAAAGTAGTCATTCTCATTGACGAGTTAAGTAGTTCGTCGAGTGAAGAGTTTTCAGGTGCAATGAAAGCTATTGGCCGAGCTACGATTATTGGTCAAAGAACCGCTGGAAAAGTGTTAACCATGGAAATTGTGGAATTACCGGATGGCGGACTTTTTGTGTATCCAAACCAGCAAACCAGAACATCAAAAGATGAAATATTAGAAGCAGTTGGTGTAATTCCAGACATTGTCGCTGATTGGAACAAAGAGAATCTACAAAACGGGATTGACACACAACTTGAAAAAGCAATTGAATACTTAACTAATAAATAAATTTCAATTTTTGTGCATTTAGGTTAAATTGAAAAGGCGGGCTATCCCTGAGGTTTTTCCTCAGGGATAGTTCATTTTAAGAATCTTCCTTATGGTTAATACTAGATAAAGCAGATTAATACAAGTCTTTTAATAGCACATAAATAGGTGTTATGAGCTGCATTAAACCAAATTAATTACTTAACATTGTAAATACTTCTTATCTTTACACACTAATACTATAAAACCCTATAAAATGGATTACGGAAAAGAATTTAAAAAATTTGCGACTAAGCACCATGGAATAAATAGTATGTACTATGATACATTTGTAAGTAGCGTAACACCATATATTATTGAAGAACGTCAGTTAAACGTTGCACAAATGGATGTGTTTTCCCGATTAATGATGGATAGAATCATTTTTTTAGGAGCGCCGATTGATGATCATGTTGCTAACATAATTCAAGCACAATTATTGTTTTTGGAAAGTGTAGATAATTCAAAAGACATATCCATATATATTAATTCACCAGGCGGAAGTGTATATGCAGGATTGGGCATGTATGACACGATGCAATTTATAAAACCGGATATAGCGACTATTTGTACAGGGATGGCAGCTTCTATGGGTGCTGTTTTAATGTGTGCCGGTGAAAAAGGAAAACGTTCAGCATTGCCGCATTCACGAATTATGATACATCAGCCAATAGGTGGAGTGCATGGTCAGGCTAGTGATATTGAAATTACAGCACGCGAAATATTAAAATTAAAAGATGAACTTTATCAAATAATTGCAAAGCATTCCGGACAAACAATCGAAAAAGTTAATAAAGACTCGGATCGTGATTATTGGATGAAAGCCGAAGAGGCTAAAGAATATGGTATGATTGATGAAATATTAAATAGAAAATAATTTTAAAGGAGTTTTAGATTTTAGAATCTTAAAATTTAGCACTTATAAATAATAACTAAAATTATGGCAAAAGATGAAGTTTTAGAATGTTCATTTTGTGGTAGAAAAAAACCGGAAACAGATTTGCTTATTGCAGGGTTGGATGCACATATTTGTGATAAATGTATTGAGCAGGCTCATGGTATTGTTATGGAAGAGATTGCAGAAAACACATCTTCTTCAATTACTTCTGAGTTGATCGTTAAAAAACCCAGAGAAATAAAAGAGTTTATCGATCAGTATATGATCGGTCAGAATCAGGCGAAACGAGTATTGTCAGTTGCTGTCTACAATCATTATAAGCGATTATTACAAGCTCCTTCCAAAGATGATGAAGATGTGGAAATTGAAAAAAGCAACATTATTTTAGTAGGTGAAACGGGAACCGGAAAAACGTTAATCGCTCGTACCATTGCAAGAATGTTGAATGTGCCGTTTTGTATTGTAGATGCAACGGTATTAACAGAAGCCGGATATGTTGGAGAAGATGTTGAAACAATCCTTACACGTTTGTTGCAAGCAGCGGATTACGATGTAAATAAAGCTGAAAGAGGCATTGTTTTTATTGATGAAATTGATAAAATAGCACGGAAAGGCGACAATCCTTCCATTACAAGAGATGTTTCAGGTGAAGGAGTGCAACAAGCCTTATTAAAATTATTGGAAGGATCTGTTGTAAATGTTCCTCCAAAAGGAGGAAGAAAGCATCCAGATCAAAAATTTATTGAAGTAAATACAAAAGATATATTATTTATAGCCGGAGGTGCATTTTCAGGAATTGATAAAGTGATTGGTAAACGATTGAACCGACAAGCAGTTGGTTATAGTGCGTCTATTAAGGTGGAAAAAGTAGATTCGGAAAACTTATTGCAATATATTATTCCAAAAGATTTAAAAGATTTCGGTCTGATACCAGAAATTATTGGTCGTTTGCCTGTATTGACTCATATGAACCCATTAGATGCTGCTACACTAAGAGCCATTTTAACGGAACCTAAAAATGCAATTATAAAACAATATAAAAAATTGTTTAAAATGGATGGCATTGAGTTTTCTATAAATGAAAAAGCATTGATGTATATAGTAGATAAGGCAGTTGAATACAAGTTGGGAGCTCGTGGTTTACGTTCGCTTTGTGAAGCAATATTAACGGATGCCATGTTCGAGTTACCCGGAACAGAAGAAAAGGAATTAAAAATTACAGGAAAATACGCCGAAGATAAAATTAACAGATCAACCATAAAAAAGTTAAAAGCAGTTTCATAATATAAATTTCAAGGAATGCAATTTTTAATTCCTTTAAAAAAAGCCTGAAAAAATATCATTATGAACGTGCTTTATAACTTCTCTTTCTTATTTTTTGAGAAACGTATTCGTGAATTCAAAGATTCACGAATA
>PVMS01032299.1_pt1 | contig 35997 bp, 30 predicted proteins | sample 1853461 | NCBI WGS metagenome assembly PVMS01 (sample SAMN08582032, study PRJNA380276) | Marine sediment metagenome, whole genome shotgun sequencing project. | isolation source: ocean sediment barecode stripped | collected 2017
GAGTCGTAACTATTTTATAGACACTTATATTCTTTAAAAAATAGATGTCGCGATAAAACGAGCATTTTTTCATAACAAGATGTTACAAGATTTTTAGAAGCGAATACACTCGATCATAATCAGTAATACAACGAAAAAGAAAACTATCTTCTTGAAGAGAGAAGAGAATTTTTCGAAAGATTTATCGATAACGTCTATTACTGTTTATTTTAGGGTTGGTGAGTCGGTGAGCAGCTGACGGTTCCCTATATGGGAGCTGAGGAAACTCCATCCACTATGCAGAACCGCGACGCTGTGAGGCGTAGGGTGAGAACTCTGGCTCCAGAGCAGAAACGGAACGTCCACAAGTCATATGACGATGATATATGATAAATTATTGAGGAGACCTGTGGAATCGATGAAACGGCTGACCAGCGGAGTGCAAGGGCAAATAGGCGCCCCATGAGATCTGTACGAAGGCGCGGGTAGCCCGCTTAGCTGAATGCTGCCTAAAACAAAAGATGGGTTACGGCCGAGACACCAACCCGCAAGAATTGAAACCCAACCATCGATACAGTATACTATACAGTCACATACAAAGGATTATCAATCGTCTTCCACAACCTTAACCCACACACCAAATACAAAAAACATAACGGAAAAACCCTCCCAGAAAGATACGCCTCCTTCCTACCCCTCATCTTTGGAAACTGGAAAAAACTTAAAGAACATGGATTAGAAAAATACGCTCAAGACAAGCTACAAACCATATTCTGGGGGTTTCCCACACAAGAAGAAGTCAACGAATCCTTCTTTCGAGGAACACTACCAACCGACCTTGAAACCTTCAACAAATGGGTAGAATTCATCAGATATGACAAGAAGACAATACAGTATGTTACAGAAACAATAAAAGAAGAAATTGAAACACAGGAGAAGAACTTGAAAAAGAAACAGGATTTTCTACAAGCTATAACAAAATAATATTAGAATTCTAAAGAATCAGAGGAACGGGAAAGACTCGATTTAAAGGCTATTTCGAAAGTCATTTCTCGTAATTTTTCAGCTATTATTTTAGAATGCTCAATTCCAGCAGGCATTAATCTAGAATTTTTCCAGCCTGTAAAACGTCTGCTTTTATTATAATAGGTTTCACCATGTCTAAATAGATAAAGATTAAGTTTCATTTAACACAAGTTCCCTATTCTTCTATCAAAATAATATTGCATTAAAAAAAAGGGAGGAAAATTAGAGAGTTTTTGGTTCGCAGAGATTTTCTGCTTTAATAGCGACTCTTCCACACTTCTTGCAGACGAATTTAGCATCGTTTACTAAGAGTTTAATCTCGTCTAGACTGTATTCTCCACTTTCACTCATAACACAGAGGTGACGTTTATGGCCAATGTGTGGGATTCTTTTATCAGGTATTAAATCGCGGTTAAAGCGTTGAGTCCAATATGTTCCATACCCTAACCAAGTCAATTTACATCATAGCATATTTTGTTCAATTAGGTTAATAATTTTTTGGGTTAGTTCGATAAATAAATGTGCAAGAGAGAAACTTATTAAAAAAAAGAAGGAATTGGTAATTAGCTAAAGGGCTACTGGTTCACAGAGGCTTTCTTCTGCTACAGCAGCTCGGCCACAGACCTTACAGATGAACTTCGCATCTTTCACTAGTAGTTTAAAAAGAAGGATAAAACACGTTGTCCAAAATGTGGGTCAACAGTGTTGAACAAAGAGTCTAGAGTGTTGTAAGATTCAATTCAGATGGATGTCGTTTTTAACTTCTCAATCCCTTCTTTAATAATCCGTTAATTACTTCCCCTATTTACCTATTCTTAATAAAAACTAAATCAGTCCCATCATCAAGTATAAGGCAACCTTTATTAACCAAAAACTAAGCCTATGGCGCCCACAGTGAAATATAATGGAAAACAAAATTCAAAATATGAAGACAATTTTTGGTAAATCCTTCTCTAAAAAAAATTCCCTGCCTAAAACAAAAGATGGGTTACGGCCGAGACACCAACCCACTCCAACTGATTATTATTTTCTTTTGAAGAATCATGGTTTAGAGAAATCTCTATCATTTGTAGAGAATTAGCCATTAGTGTATAGAAGTGATAACTTTACTTAAAAAAACAAATATTTCGGCAAGTTACAAATATTGATCATAAATATTAAGTTTTATCTGGAAGATTTAAAAATGAAATTGAGAAGCCGTGAAACTGTTGAGGGCCGTGAAAGGGCTGCTCATAGATCGCTTTTTTATGCTTTAGGTTTGACAGAAAAAGAGATGTCCAAACCATTCGTAGCTATAGTTAACTCTTGGAATGAATTAGTTCCTGGACATATACATACAAAGGATCTTGCAGCAGCTGTAAAGATTGGAGTGAAATCAGCTGGTGGAACTGCCTTTGAATTTAATACAATCGCAATTTGTGATGGTATTTGTCAAGGTCATGAGGGAATGAAGTATCCTCTTCCAAGTCGAGAGATAATAGCTGACTCCGTGGAACTCATGGTTGAAGCATACCGATTTGATGCAATGGTACTCATTTCAGGATGTGACAAGACTGTTCCAGGACATCTTATGGCAGCTAGTAGAATAAACATTCCAGCCATAGTCTTAACTTCAGGACCGATGATGTATGGAAAATACAAAGACAGAAAAATTACATTAATGGATATGCGAGAATTCGTTGGAGCAGTTCAAGTAGGCGATATGACTGAACAGGAATTAAAAGAAATCGAGCAGGTAGCCTGTCCCGGAGCAGGTACTTGCTCAATGATGGGAACCGCAAATACCATGGCTTGTGTAACTGAAGCCTTAGGCATGAGTCTTCCTGGATGTGCTAGTATGATGGCATTAGATACAGAGAAACTTATTTTGGCTAAAAAAACTGGAATCCAAGTTATGAAACTTCTCGAAAATGATATAAAACCTTCCAGTATCATGACTCATCAAGCATTCATGAACGCAATAAGAGTAGATGTTGCAATTGCTGGTTCTCTCAACACAATCCTTCACATACCAGCCATCTCACGAGAGATGGGTATTGAAGTGAACCTTGAAATCTTCGATAAAATAAGTAAAGAGACACCACACATTGTAGGTATCAAACCTTCAGGCCCATATACAATGAAAGACCTCGATTTAGCTGGAGGAATACCGGGAGTAATGAAAGAACTTTCACCCCTTCTTAATCTTGAAACTTTAACTGTTACAGGCATGACTATAGGTGAAAACATAAAAAAAAGGTTGGTTATGAACAATCAGGTCATAAGACCGTTATCTAACCCAATCCATAAAGAAGGGGGTATTGCTGTACTTAAGGGAAATCTCGCTCCAAAAGGGGCAGTTGTAAAACAAACCGCGGTAGATTCAGCTATGATGCGGCATAAAGGTCTTGCTAAAATTTTCAATTGTATGGAAGATGCAATTAAGGCTCTTATTGACGGAAGAATAATATCCGGAGATGTTATTGTCATCCGTTATGAAGGACCTAAGGGTGGTCCGGGTATGAGGGAGATGCATATGGTAACTTCTATGTTGATGGGTATGGGGTTAGGTAAATCCGTTGCTCTTGTTACAGATGGACGATTTTCTGGATCTACTCGTGGACCTTGCATAGGTCACGTCTCCCCAGAAGCGATGGAAGGAGGACCAATAGCTGTTTTAGAGGAGTGGGATGAGATAATAATAGATATACCCGCAAGAAGAATTGATGTTAAGTTATCTAGTCTTGAATTGAAATCTAGACTCAAACAATGGGTTCCACCACAACCAAAATGCATTAGAGGAGTTTTAAAAAGGTACGCATTACTTGTAGAGTCGGCAGACAAAGGTGCATATTTAAGAGAAAATTTTTAAAAAATCGGAACCAAAATACTAAACATTTCATTTCAATTTATTCCAAGGAGTAGATTATAAGTCAAATTAAACAGTTCTCTTCAAAAATATAATGCTACACATTGATGTGGAAGACATTCCAGTTTTTTTGCAGTATAACTTTACAATCTGAGGGCCGCTGAGGGGATTTGAACCCCTCCTCCTGGCTCCATTAGCCCGAAGTGTCAAAAGAACGCTTCGTCAGGCCAATACGCTGCCAGATTCCGCAGAATGTTACCATTCCTCTACGTTACAGCGGCCACATTTCTCTAAGTCATAAAATACCTTTATATTTCTTATTAATTAATTATTTGTTTACCGATACAAAACTTCTGTATATTTCAGTCACTTGGACTTTTGAGATAAATTTTATGATTCATCAAGAAGATAGGATTTCGATTAAGATTGATTGAAGTTATACTTTATAAATATATGAAACAAGAGATTGAATTTCAAATAAAAGTAACGAGACAAAAAAATTATTAAAATTCAATCCTTAAACTAATTATCTATTGTAAGATTAATTTTCGTGAAATATTTGTTTTGGGTGCATAATGGACATAATTGATACATTATATCTCTCGAGATTCATCATGTTCAACAAAGAATAGATTTAGTCCAATAATATTTGAAATATCTTTTAAATTAGAATAACGAGAAAGACTTGAATGTAAAGGTAAAGTTGACCTTATTGATGTAAATAGACTTTGAGCAAAGGTTAACCTAGAAAAGATATGGATTACCATATATGAATCTTTATGGATTTAATTAGACTTTGTATTGTTCATAGGTATCACAGTGAATGTAAAAGAGACTTGATCCGTTCTATTGTACATTGAAGTGGTATGATTGAACTTTACCAAGAACTAAATGAACAATGAAAATGGAGCCGGGGACCGGATTTGAACCGGTATGTAGTCGGTCTGCAGCCGACCGCTTAAACCGCTCAGCCACCCCGGCAGTTAATTCAAATTATAAATATGTGGTTTATTATTAAGGTTCCTTTTTAGAATTTAGACATTTTTCAAATTTTTTTTTAAAATTTAGTCAGTGAAATATATAAGTAACTTTTAAAGAGAAAAAAATATAGGCCATGTTATATATTTATGGATTTACTTTAATTATATCCTTTAAGATTTAATTTAGATACTATGTAGAGATTCCTTTAAGAGAATTCTTTTTTTCATTTTTATAAAAAAATATAAGTCAACTTAAAATAGAAAGATTAAGCAATCCACCAGTATTATTTATAAGTATGTTTATTTTTTTTACGCAGTGTTTATATCCTTCCCTTTAGTAGTTCTGATGATCAATATATAAGGTGAAAAAATGACGCTTATGGACCCTCTATCGGATGCGCTCTCAACCATTTATAATAATGAAGAGAAACGCAAACATGAATGTATTCTTAAACCCGCATCGAAGCTTATAGGACAGGTTCTTAGACTTATGCAGGAGAAAGGCTATGTGGGTGCTTTTGAGTACATAGATGATGGGAGAACAGGTAAGTTTCGGGTTCAACTCCTTGGAAGAGTTAACAAATGTGGCGTCATTAAACCAAGATTTTCTGTGAAAGTTAATGATATAGAATCTTGGGAGAACAAATTTCTTCCTGGAAAGAATTTTGGTTTTTTAATCTTGACAACTTCAGAAGGAGTAATTGCTCATACTGAAGCAGTAGAAAAGAATGTGGGCGGACGACTAATGGCATACGTGTATTAGAATACCACAATTAATCAAAGATCTCCCCATTCTCGAAAAATAAAATACAGTTTCTTAATGGTTAAGAAATTATTAACGTATTGATTACTAGTCACAATATTTAATGAATAAAGTTTTTATAAGGATAATTAACGGAACAGAGAAGAAATGGATCGTGTCTCTTATTGCTTAATTTGGAGATCTTCTTTAGTTAAAAGAGTAATCCTTCTCTTATTTGAGTAAGATTTTGCATGATCACTAAATTTATTAGATATAATGATGGGACGAGATAAATGAGTATTCTCAGAAGCCTTATCAGCATTGATAATCATGTTTACTCCGACAGTTCTTTTCCAATCTTTTATCAAAACAGGACGTTTTTCTTGGCCCTTTTTAATCAAAAGATCAAAGGTGTAAAGGAGACCTGAAAAACCTTCAAGAGTAATATTGTGCTCTACTTCATATCCCTTTTGTTGAAAATATTCAATACCTAAATTAATTAAAGATTTTTTTTTCACATCATCACCTCTAAAAATAAAGTAATAGTATCACACAATATTACATAAACCGCAAGGTCACTTATTTTCTTGACATAAATTTACAGATTTCAATCGATTGATATACTTAAGACATAGTGTTAAGATGAAGTAGTATATCAGGAATATACATAAGTTATTATTCTTGAAAATAAAAATATTTGCTTTCTTTAACGTGTTAAGTAAATATTTATTATAAACTTGAAATCTGTCTAAGAAATGAACTATTTATTTTTAAAAAACTATCTTAAAGTAGTTAGATTAAAAAAGTCATTTACGGATTTCATATTTTTTTGATCTATAGTTCCATACATCTTTTATTTGATCCCCGTTTTTTCAGTAAGTGTTAATAATCTCTGAAGAAATCTTGTTATTGAAAATAATTTGTACTCAATTATTCAATGTTATTCTTGTGGACATCTCCTCTTATCAAAGAGTGGACAAAAAACAAAACGTTGCTCTTATTGTAACATTAGACTTAAGATCAATAAAGTAAAAATTCTTGCACAAGTCAAATCGGCATCGAATGCATCGAGAACAATAATAGCGTTGAAACAGAAACGACGCATAGAATAAATTATAACAAGTTTGTTAAAATATCAGGCGCATTCTCTCTTTTAGTAATCTCAAAATCAAGTAAGAATATTTTTCATGACATTTCATACATAGGACTATAACCAAAAATAAATTGATTAATAATATTTAAATGGATTAATTGCCAACAGAACTAATCAGATCTGTTTTTTAGAACATCCTCCTTTTATATGACACATCGTATTACTATAAACAAAAATTCGGTGGGAGAAGTTAATTAACTAAAAAAATGAACTGCTTATTCAAAGGAACTCCATTAGAGTAAAGGTGGTAGAAGATGGCTAATATTGGTAGAAGAATGTTCTTCGATGAATTATCAAAACTTTTAAAAAAAATAGTTACGGCCGTAACAATAGACGGAAAAACATATACAGGCAATCTAGAAGGATACGACCCAGAGAGTATGAGTATATGCTTAACAAATGCTAAAGACGAAGAGGCTAAAACAATACCGCAGATTTTCTTTGTCAGTAATACAATTTCAAAAATTTATACAACTGAAAAACCTTTCAACCTTCAGGGATTAGCTAATCGGCTTGAGAGAATTTTTCCAAGGATGGTTAAACATTATGATGACATTGGTGTCATCGTAGTTATGGATAAAGTTAGAATAAACGCCAGTGGATTACTTGAAGGATCTGGGCCAATAGCTGAACGAGCGCTTAGAGTTTATAATGAGTTTATTAAAGAAAAAAGTAAAGCATAGAATCCGTAAGAAATCCCCCAAATTCTTTTTATTTTTAATTCCTATCATGTTATGGAACCTCGTTAACGATTGAAACAGTTTTATACCTAAAAGTTAGGAATTAAAAAAAACATTTTCTAACAAAGATATATAGATAAGCAAAGGATTTACTGAAACATCAAGTGACTTTGCATGACTTTTGAGATTTCAGATCATGACTTATTAGGTAGAATTGGAAAACTTAAAACGAAACAAGGTTTTGTTGAAACCCCCCTCTTCCTACCGGTAGTTAATCCTCTAAAACAAGTATTATCTCCACAAGAGATGGTAGTGGACTTCAAGTGTCAAGCTATTATTACTAATGCTTATTTGTTAAAGAAAAATTTTCAAGAAGAGGTTAAAACTAAGGGTATTCACGATTTTTTAAATTTCAATCGAACTGTGATGACCGATTCTGGCGCTTATCAGATTCTTATGTATGGCCAAGTCAATACTTCACCTGAAGAAATAATACAATTTGAAGAAGAAATCGACACAGACATCGCAGTTATATTAGATATTCCTACAGGTTGGAAAACTACGCGGGAAAGGGCTGAATACACCGTTAAAGAGACAATTCGGAGAGCTCGATTAACCTTCAACTTATTGACTAGAAAAGATATACTGTGGGTAGGTCCAATACAAGGAGGAAATCATCTTGATTTGATTGCTCACTCAGCAGTTGAACTGGGAAAGATGCCATTTCAGATTTACGCTCTAGGAAGCCCAACTCAAGTAATGGAGAGATATCTATTCAATTTCCTTGTAGATATGATAATGACGGCAAAGAAGAACTTACCCCTTGAGAAGCCACTACATCTTTTTGGCGCGGGACATCCCTTTATGTTTTCTTTCGCGGTTGCTTTAGGATGTGACATTTTCGATTCTGCAGCTTATGCTATTTACGCTCGGGAAGGAAAATATCTGACAAATTATGGTACAATAAAATTGAAAGATTTAAAATATTTTCCATGTTCATGTACTGTATGTTCACGATTCACGCCTAAAGAACTTCAAACAATCGCGCCAAAAGAGAGAATACGCCTCTTAACGTGGCATAATCTTAATACATGTTTTATAGAGATTAAAAGAATAAAGCAAGCTATTAGAGAAGGGAGATTGTGGGAACTTTTAGAGATAAGAGCTAGAAATCATCCACATCTTTTCAGCGCTTTTATGAAGTTTAAGGGTTACCAAGAATACATAGAGAGTTTCACACCTATTTCAAAAATGAAAGGGTTTTTATATTTTGATTCTATGGGATTAGCAAGACCTGAAGTACTTCGTTACAGAAAAAAACTTAGAGCATGGTCTCCACCAACAAAAAGTGAAATTTTAGTCCTTCTACCTCAACCTAATGCTAAACCTTTCCACCGTTCAAGAGAATACAAAAAGGTAAAGGAATTGATAATAAAGGAAATTGGAGATGATATTCTAAATATTGATTTCTGTTTTTATTCAGCTCCATTTGGAATCACCCCGTTAGAGTTAGACGAGGTTTATCCCTTATCTCAATTTGAAATGAGTATTCCCCTAGACATGAAAACAATTGAGTACATAGTGGAACGGATTCAAGACTACATAATGAGACATGGGCTGAAGTACAAGCATATACTTTTACATCCTAACTTCATTTTCGGAAAAAGAATAATTGATGTATGCAAGAAAACCTGTCAAGTACTTGGAATAGACTTCCAAACTTCTACGAAAGAAAAAAGAATTTGGAGTAAAAAAGCAGTAGAAGATTTGATTAAAAAAATCGTAGATTCGAAAAAAATAAAATTCAACGGGATAAATAAGAAATACTAAAAAATCGAATGCAGGAAACGTTATCCCGGATTTCATTAAAGTACATTATCTTATTTCCACACTACATTTTCTACGGGTCGTAAATTTCTAGCTGATTCCATTAACATTCTTAAATCGTTATATGCATAAAACTAAATAAATTGATAAAAAAAAGTTCTAGGATTAGAGATTAATAAACACCTTCAAATAAAATTTCTGAGAAAGTAAATCGACACATCTTTAAACAGAGAATGATAAATGAATACACAACAAGAAATCTTTGAGGAAAATATGAATTGAGGGCTGGTGACAGTAATTATAAGCAATTCTTTGAAAATCAAATTTCTTGGTGGAACTTTAGAAGTCGGAAGGTCTGCTATTGCTATAAAAAGTCGTGAAACGCAACTGCTAATAGATTACGGTATAATGCTTGGTTTCGAACCAGGATTTCCCATGTATATACCTCCAAATGAAGTTGATGCAATAGTCCTCACACATAGCCACCTGGATCATAGCGGCACGATTCCAATATTTCATATCAGGGGAAAAATACCTGTTTATGGTACCCCGCTTTCCTTCGAACTAACAAAACTATTAATAACAAATCACATTCATCTCAACGGTTACTATCTTCCATTTGAATATATTGATCTCCAAACTATGATGGATTACTGCGTAAATACCAACTATCGAGAACCTCGAAAAGTTGGAGATTTAACATTGGAACTTTTAGAGTCAGGTCATATTCCAGGTGGAGCACAAGTGATAGTTGAATCAAATGGTAAAAGAATTCTGTACACAAGTGATTTTAATTCTAGTAATACTGGACTCTTGAGGGGAGCTGATCAAAACTATGGTAAGATTGATGCTTTGATTATGGAGAGCACATATGCCAGCGAGAACCATATGGCTAGAAAAACTGTTGAACAAAGATTCATAGATAGAATTGTTGAAATTGTAGAAAGAGGGGGAACGGTTCTTGTGCCAGCTTTCTCTGTAGGGAGATCTCAAGAAATCCTCTGTATTTTAAAGAAATTTCAGTTCAAATATTCAGTTACAGTAGATGGAATGGCAAAGAATGCAAACAAGATTCTAATTCGATATCCGAATTATCTAAGAGATGGTAAACTCTTCAAAGCGGCATTAAATTCAGCAAATTGGATCAAAGGATGGAAAGATAGAAAACTTGCTAGAAAGAAACCAGGAGTTATAATATCACCAGCCGGTATGTTGAGTGGAGGTAATGCAATCTTTTATATGAACCATATATCAAGAAAGAGTGAGAATGCAATCTTTTTAGTCAGTTACCAAGTTCCTAACTCTCCAGGTAGAAAGTTGCTGGATACTGGAAAATTCATCATAAGAGGAAAAACTATGAAGGTAAATGCTGAAGTAGATACATTTGATTTTACATCTCATTGTGGAAGAAAACAGTTACTAAATACTGCTAAACTCGTTGGTGAAGATGCAAAAATTTTCATTATGCATGGTGCTGAAGAGAATTGTCAAAGATTAGCAGAAGAAATAAAAAATGAACTGGGATTAAATGCTATTTCACCATCAACTGGAGAAGTCTATAAAGTCTAAAGAAGTATCAATAAAAATCATTTTATGATCTAAGTTCCTCAAAGTAAACAGTTTGTGTTGTTTATCATTTTTCTCGAAGTTGCCCTCTCAAAAAAACTTGATCTGGAGAGTCTAAATAGCCCTGTACAAAACCATTGATAACAAATCCGTTTAGAGAATATAAAGCAACGTAAGTTACACTTTGAGGATTTACAATCACATCAATATAAGACGCTTTAGGCAAACGCTTCTTTACCTCTTTAATGAATTCATTAAGCAACATCACCGTTAAACCTTTTCTTGCAAATTCACCATCAATAGGATATAAAAAGAAAATTCTAGAATTGTGATAAACTTGTGAAGATTGAGGAACTAACCCTGTGATCATACCAAGAATTTTTCCTTTGTTTTTCCCAACTAATGTAAGGATATTCGGTCCCTTCAAATGAAGTGGTCCAACAATCACCGTTTTAACTAAGTCAAGGCATATTTCCACATCGTTATCTTTTAGTTCTTCAAAGGTAAAGGTAGGGGTCTTCCTTGTTAATCTATTAAATCTGCGCATTTTAAAATATCGCCGTATAAAATATTCCAAATGGGTATATAAGTCTCTTATTACAACTTTTAAAATCGAAAAGTATAAATTATCTTAATTGTTTTAATTTTTGGTTTCTACTTTTGAGGAATAGATTTGAAATATGATGTTGTAATAGTTGGAGCAGGTCCAGCCGGATTATTTGCAGGAAGAGAAATATCTCAACGAAGTAAAATGAAAATATTGATAATTGACATGGGGCGAGGAGTTGATGAAAGATTCTGTCCTGCTACAGAGTATAAAATGTGCACAAAATGTTCACCATGCGCCATTATGTGTGGAGTAGGTGGTGCTGGAACTCTTTCAAGCGGTTTATTAAATCTGAAACCTGACATAGGTGGAAATTTAGGTCAACTTCTACATGATGATGCAGCAGCATGGGACTTGGTAAAATATGTTGATGACATTTTTCTGGAGAATGGAGCACCTCAAGAGATATTTAATCCATCTCAAGAGGAAGCTGAAGGGTTAGAAAGGAAAGCAGCTGCTGTAGGTGTAAGATTCATTCCAATTCCCCAAAGACACATAGGTACAGATAATGCTCCTGATGTAATAAAAAAGTTTGAAAAAAAAATTAAAAATCAAGGTGTAAAATTTCTTTTAAAGAAAAAAGTCTTAAGAATTGATGAGGGTAAAGTAACACTGAACGATGGATCAAAGATTACAGCTAAATATATTTTGGCAGCCCCAGGAAGAACCGGAGCAAACTGGTTAGCTAAAGAAGCAAGAAGACTTAAGATTCCAACAGAGTATCAACCCATTGACATCGGTATAAGAGTAGAAGTACCGGCAGTTGTTATGGATCCAATTATTAAGATCAATCGTGATCCCAAATTCCATATCTATCCTGATACATATGATGATCAAGTTCGAACATTCTGCGTAAATTCTCGAGGTTACGTTGTTCAAGAAGTTTACGATGACTTCATTGGCGTAAACGGGGCTGCTATGTCAGAAAAAACATCAAAAAATACGAACTTTGCCCTTCTTGTAAAAGTGGGGTTAACAGAGCCTCTTGAAGATACTACAGCCTATGGAAGGACAATAGCTATGCAGAGCACTACCCTTGGAGGTGGAAAACCTCTTATTCAAAGATTACGAGATTTGAAGAGAGGTCGAAGATCGAATTGGGATAGAATTAACCAAGGACACGTTAAACCAACACTTATCAATGTTACTCCCGGAGATATAAGCATGGGTCTAACCCATCGCATTGTTACTGATCTTCTTGAAGCCTTAGAAAAACTCGATTATGTAATCCCCGGAGTGGATTCTCATTCTACACTGATTTATGCACCTGAGATCAAGTTCTCCGCGAATAGAATAATAACCAGTGATGATCTTGAAACAAACATTAATAATATGTTTGTAGCGGGTGATGGAGCTGGGCTGTCACGGGGACTTGTTACAGCAGCTGCAACTGGAATAATCGCCGCTAGAGGTATCTTAAAAAAAGAAAATATTGAGTAGTGTATTCAAATTTTTCTCTTATTTTTCATCAACATTTTTAACGTACGCGTTTTATAGCCCCTTTTTTCTCAATCCACATTAATTCAAAGACTTTTCAGAACAAATTAACAATCAGCACCATATGCATATCTATGTCAAACTGATATCATCAATCTGATAAACTGAATTAAAAAATGTTCCAATTAAAAAAAAACGAAAAAAAGATTTAAGTTATATGTTTGTCTTAAAAACAGAAGTGAGTAATTAAGATGACATGTATTGTTATTGTAGGAACACAATTTGGTGACGAAGGTAAGGGGAAGATAGTCGATTATTTCGGAGAAGATATGGATATTATTGTAAGGTATAATGGTGGAGCAAATGCAGGTCATACCGTTGTAATTGGAGAGAATAAATTTGCTTTTCGACTTCTACCATCTGGTGTGCTTTGGAATGAAAAAACGGTTATAATTGGGAATGGAGTGGTTCTCGATCCAAAGGTTTTACTCTCGGAGATCAATAACCTTGAATCCCGAAATGTCCCAATAGCACAAATTTTCATTAGTGATCGTGCTCATATTGTGATGCCTTATCATAAATTAATGGATTCAATTGAAGAGAAACATAAAGGGAGTTTCCGTGCAGGTACTACAAAGAGAGGAATAGGCCCATGTTATAGTGATAAAATTGCACGGTTTGGAATAAGAGTCTGTGATCTATTAGATGAAAAGGTGTTAAATAATAAGCTTGACACGTTTATTCCCCTCAAAAAGAGACTCTTTACCGCTTATGGTGAAAAAGTTAAATTAATAAAAGAAGACTTGAAAAAAGAGTATCTCGAATATGGAGTTAAGATTTCGCCTTATGTGAAAGATACAATCAAATTTCTCAATGAAGAGATTATAAAGGGGAAGAATATTCTTCTTGAGGGAGCTCAGGGTACACATCTCGATATTGATTATGGAATTTACCCCTTCGGTACATCATCAAACGCTGTTTCAGGTGGTGCTTGTACTGGCTCTGGAATTCCTCCAACAAGTATCAGCAAAGTTATCGGTGTTGTTAAAGCTTATACAAGCAGAGTAGGTATGGGTCCTTATCCTACAGAACTGGAGAATAGTATTGGCGAAAAAATTCGAATAAAAGGAAATGAATATGGGACTGTAACGGGTAGACCCCGTCGATGTGGCTGGCTTGATATGGTTATGCTAAATTATTCAATCCGCGTTAATGGAATCTCAGCACTTGCTCTTACAAAGGTTGATATTCTTAGCGGTTTTAAACAGATTAATATATGCATCGCATATGACCACAACGGTCATGAACTGAAAGATTTTCCGGCAAATATGCGTATCTTATCTGAATGTAAACCGGTTTATCAGACTTTGAAGGGATGGAATGAATTTACAAAATCTGAGTGGATAAATTTTGCCAAGAAAGGATACGATTCTCTACCTAAGAAGTTAAAAGAATATATGACCTACATTGAAAAAGAATCCAGAATTCCAATTAAAGTTTTATCATTTGGTCCTGAGCGGAGATGCACAATGAAGAAAGAGGAAGCTAATAATTGAAAACAACATAAAAAAGTTAAGATGATTATACGAATAAATGGTTTAACAAATTCGCTTTGAAACTACAAAACCGGCTTTAAGTTCATGTATTAAATAGAAACAGAATTATGAAGTATCAAAAAGTATTAAATTACTTCAAGGGAAGAAAAGTAATGTTTCTTAATTAAAGTGAACTGAAAATGCAACAGAACCAGAGATATATCGTCTTAAGCTGGAAAAAAAATTATGAACACCTTATTAAATTATCAAAAAAAGTTAAAGAGAGTAAATTCAAACCGAACATTATAGTAGGAATTTCAAGAGGAGGATTAATTCCATCAAGAATTATTTCTGACATCTTAGATAACCCTAATTTAGCGACAATTCGTGTAGAATTTTATAAATATTCAAAAAAGAAGCTAAAGGAACCTGAAATAACCCAACCGATTTCCACACCAATAGACGGTAAAAAAATTCTATTAATTGATGACGTTGCAGATTCAGGGAAAAGTCTTCAACTTGTTTACGAACATCTATTAAAGAAGGCAAAAGAAATCAGAACTTTCACAATATTCTATAAACCTTGGAGTTGCCTTCTACCCGATTATTACTTAAAAGAGACTGAAGCTTGGATCATCTTCCCTTGGGAATATTATGAAACAGTAAAATGGATTGTAAAGAAAAATATTGATGAAGGAAGAACTTTAGAAAAAACAAAAAATGATTTAACAAAGATGGGGTTCGATTCATCAATTATTGAGAGATTTGTAAGAGAACTTTGGAATGCAATAATATGATTAGAATAAAAAAGTTTAACAGATTCGCAATAATTCTTGGATTCAAAGAAGTCATCATTGATAATATTGACACATTTTTAAAAAAAATACGAATAGTAATAGCACCAACTATCATTCAAATTTTTAATGCAGAACACATAGCCGGAAAAAAGCATCTTTTCTTCGCTACCATAAACGCTTTGAATGCTTTTGAACAGGGAAGAAACATCTCCAATGCTCTTGAAATGGAAACTTTACTCTACGCTTCAGGCCAAAGACAAATCGACAAAGCTATTGACATGATAGGTTATAATTCTACATCAACCCAACTTGCTATACTAATGATAACATCAAATCAGAAAGAAGCAGAAGAAATTGAAAAAACAATTGATAAATTCATTCCAGGGATACGAGATAACAGTGTCTTAGAAATACTAAAAGAAAAAAAAGTTGATGAGTTAAGTAAGATATTTAAAATCTCGAAATTAGAATTAGAAACAATGACCGACAACAATATTGACAAAGCCATAATTTTAATGTGGTTAATTATTGAGCACAATTCTTTTTTTTATAAGTAAACATTTAAATCATAAATATTTTAGAAATCAAAGTTAATCTACATTGTTAGTTCAACATATTTTAAGGATTAAGAAAAAATATCGCAAGATCGCTAGGAAAAGTAAATGATAAAAAATAATTATTGCTCTTTTCTGAAGAAATACGTAAATAGAATTTATATGGCGTAAGGTTCAAGTTAGATGATTCTTTTACTTAATAACTAGACGTAATAGTAAAATTTACCTCGCGCTTTCCCTGTTTTATGTAATAATCTATGCTTCTCTTGGGTAATATCCAACACCTTTTTTAAACCTTATACCTCCCTAGTAATCTTAAGTTTGCTTCATTTAGATGAGGATGTAATAAAATGGAGAATAAAGATACAGATGAAGAATGGGAAGAGTGGAATGAGGATGAAGAAGATGAAGAATGGTAAAAATCACTTCTTTAGTCTTTTATACATCATTTCACTTTTTTATCACAATATTTAATAAAATGTTCGTTGAAAAGTTGAGAGTTTTTAATAGAAATAATGATTTCCGCAATTTTGAGGTAATTTTGATTGGTCCGAATAGCTATTCTTGAAGAAGATCGATGTAGACCTGATGATTGTGGAGTTATCTGTATTAAGTTCTGTCCAATGGTTAGAAGTCGAATCGACGCCATTAAAATCAAAGAGGGAGAAAAAAAACCAACTATCTTTGAAACACTCTGTAGTGGATGTGGAATCTGCATTAGAAAATGTCCGTTCAAAGCTATATCTATTATCAATCTTTCCAGTGAGTTAGAACGTGATTGTTCCCACAGGTTTGGTAAGAATATGTTCAAACTCTATAGACTACCCATTCCTCAACCAGGTATTGTTTTGGGATTAATCGGAAAAAATGGCATTGGGAAAAGTACAACGTTAAAGATTCTAGCTGGAGAGATAAAACCTAACCTTGGAGAATTTACGAATCCACCTGATTTGTCAAAAATTATTAAGCATTATCGAGGTTCTGTTCTCCAAGAATTCTTTAGAAAAATAAAAGAAAAGAAGTTAAAGGTAGTCCATAAACCGCAATATGTTGATAGAATTCCAAAGATTATCTCAGGAAAAGTTAGAGATATTTTAGAAAGAGTTGATGAAAGGAATAAAGCTGATGAGATCTCACAAAAGCTTCAACTTGAAGTAATAAAAAATAGGCAAGTTGAAAATTTAAGTGGAGGAGAACTTCAACGTTTAGCTATTGCTACAGCCGTTTGTCGAGAAGCAGAAGTTTATCTTTTTGATGAACCTTCCAGCTATTTGGACGTCCAACAGAGAATTGCAGTAGCTAAAGTCATTAGAAGCCTTAAAGAAAGTAAGAAAGCAATTATAATAGCTGAACATGATCTTACAATCTTAGATTATCTCTCTGACCAAGTCAGTGTCCTCTACGGAGAACCAGCAATCTATGGAGTAGTTTGTCACCCCCAAGGTGTAAGAGCTGGCATAAACATTTACCTTAATGGTTACATACCTGATGAAAACGTCCGTTTCAGAAAAAACACAATCCGTTTCCACATAAAACCGCCAACGATCTCATGGAATGTAGATGAAATCGTCCTAAGTTTGCAACGAATGAAAAAAACATATCAAGAGTTCACTTTTGAAGCTGAAGAGTGCAAAATACATAAAGGAGAAGTAATCGGAATTGTTGGTCCAAACGGGATCGGAAAAACAACATTCATTAAACTACTTGCAGGTTTAGAGAAACCAGATAAGGGAAACAAAAATTCATTGAAAATGAGTATTAGCTATAAACCGCAATATATCACTGTAGACAAAAAAGATACCGTGGAGTCTATATTAAGAACTATTGTAAAGAACCATTTTGACGCAAGTCAATATAAATCGGAGATAATTCGACCGCTCAGTCTAGAAAAATTGCTTGATAGAAACGTAAATAAACTTAGTGGGGGAGAATTACAAAGAGTTGCAATAGCCACATGTCTATCTAAGAAGGCAGATGTATATCTACTTGATGAACCAAGTGCTTACCTTGATGTGGAGGAACGTTTAGCTGTTGCGCGAACTATTCGTCGAAATGTGGAGAACAATAAGGTAACAGCATTTGTGGCAGAACATGATATAGCAGCTCAAGATTTTATAGCTGACAGAATCATGGTTTTTGATGGAGAACCAGGTTTACATGGATACGCTCATTCACCTAAGAACCTAAGAGAGGGAATGAATTCATTCTTAAAAATTATGGGCATAACATTCCGTAGGGACAAAAATACTGGACGACCTAGAGTAAATAAGGAAGATTCCCGTCTAGATAGTTACCAGAAAAGTATTGGTGAATACTATTACATTCCAGAAACAAATAGGTAAATACAGCTACAGCATTGGACATCGTCTATTATAAAACATTTCTTAACATAGTTTTCAAGCAACATATATTGAATTGAAATAAACTCGATCCAAAAGAAAAAATGTATAAGAGTTCTTATCATTATATTTTGGCATGATTACAAAAGAGTTAATATGAAGTTAAAAACACTTTAACGTTTTAATACGAGATACGAATATTTTTTGGAACAAAGGAAAGAGGAATATTAAGATGAAAATACGGAAACCATTAGTAATAGTGAACTTGAAAAATTATCTACAAGGAACCGGAAAAAGGGCAATAACACTCTCAAAAATTGCTGAGGCGGTAAGTGTCGAATCAGGAATCTACATAGGAGTAGCACCGCAATACACCGATATAACCGATATAGTTCGAAATGTTTCCATTCCCGTTTTCGCACAGCACATTGACCCCATTTCTCCTGGAAGCCACACGGGACACATCTTACCAGAGGCAATCAAAGAGTCTGGAGCTGTCGGAACTTTGATAAACCATTCTGAAAGAAAACTACCCTTAGAAGAAGTTCAATCAATCGTGAAGAGAACTAAAGAATTGGAATTAATATCAGTTGTATGTGCAAATACACCTGAAGTGGCAGCAAAAGTTGCTTCATTTAGACCCGATATCGTTGCAATAGAACCACCTGAACTTATCGGAACAGGTATTCCAGTATCTAAGGCTAAACCTGAAGTTGTAACAGATACAGTATCCCTTGTCAGGAAAGTGAATTCTACAATTACGATCCTATGCGGAGCAGGAATAACAAAAGGGGCTGATGTTTCTGCAGCGTTAAACCTTGGAACAGAAGGCATTCTTATAGCGAGTGGTATAGTTAAAGCTAGGGACCCACGGAAAGCTCTTCTCGATATAGTCAAAGCAATGAGTTAAGAACTTTAAACGCATGAACCAATTATTCTAACATATGATAATAATCTAAAATCATACAATACCGAGAGAGTGCCTAAAGTAACTTACTAAGTTCAAGTATTTAGCCATTAAAATTTGATATAACGTCATCATGAGGGCCTGTGGCTTAGTTTGGATAAGGCGCTGGCCTCCGATTATAATAATAGGGGAGAGCCGGAGATCGTGGGTTCGAATCCCACCAGGCCCGCTATATCAATCTTTTTTATGTTACACAGATACAATTCAGTATCATTCAAGTTTCTGATATTTTTTTTGATTCTTCCAATAAATGAATATTTTGTTTATCTTAAGCAAGACAATAATAGGGTAAATGTACAATAATGCGAGAAACTTATGTAATCCAAACTTTATCTTCACCACAACTATGCTATTTATTTAAAAAAATTAACATATGTAGATACTGGAGTCTAACGATTAATTGGCATAAGTACAGCCTTTAAAAAAGATACATTTTGAGATAAAACTAGCCTTTGAAAAGACCTTTTTTTATAAAAGAGGAGAATAAGTGAGTTGATTTTTTTATGGTTAATTCTTATAAAGCTGATAGTTAGAATTTCTCATATTCTTTAAACTCTTTTGTTATTATGGGAACAATTAAGAATTGAATGTAAAATCAAATCCAGCGTTTTGGCCTGAAGATGTTCCTAAATCTATCGAATATCCAGAGATACCCCTTTCTGAAATACTAAGAAGATCCGCAAAGAAGTATCCTGATAATCCTGCTATCATTTTTATGGATAATAAAATAACATACAAGACATTAGATGAACTTACTGACCGTTTCGCTACAGCTCTTACTGCTTTAGGCGTACAAAAGGGGGATAAAGTAGCCCTCTTTATGCCAAACATGCCTCAATTCATTATCGCCTTCTATGGAACTCTTCGAGTCGGTGGGATAGTTACAACTATAAGTCCGTTATATCGTGAGCGAGAACTGGAGCATCAACTTAATAATGCAGAGGCGGAAACCATCATCGTAGGCTGGGGTCCAGGACGCCTCACCAAACTTTACTCGCTTGTCATGAAAGTTCGTAAAAAAACCAAACTTAAACGAATCATAGTAACAAGCATAAAAGAGTATTTACCTAGAATAAAGAAACTTCTCGCGGGGTTACTTGGTAAAATTCCACCACTACCTCCCAAAGAACCAAACATCTACTATTTTGAAGAACTCCTTAAGGAGTACCCACCAAATCCACCTAAAATCGAGATCAAATCAAAGGAATACATTGCTGTGTTGCAATATACTGGAGGAATAACGGGAATTCCTAAGGGGGCAATTCTGACACATTATAACCTTGTTTACAACGCAGTTATGTGCTCAAAATGGTTAAAAGGAAGAGGGGTGATGAGGTTTTTTTAGGAGCATTACCATTCTTTCACATATATGGTATGACTCTATCTTTAAATGCACCGATCTACATCGCTGGATTAACAATTCCCATAATTGATCCAAGTAATGTTATAGATTCTTTAACCACAATTCAGAAATATAATGTTACAGTTGTATGCAGCGTCCCAACGATGTATCTCATGCTAATAAACCATTCAGATATCGACAAGTTCGATCTCTCTTCCATACGTTGGTGTATTTCTGGTGCATCGCCACTACCACCTACCTTACAGAAAAAGTTTATGGAATTGAGCGGAGGTGTTCTGATAGAGGGTTACGGACTTACTGAAGCATCACCTGTAACTCACGCAAATCCCTTAGATAAGACTATGAAGACTGTGAAGATAGGTTCAATAGGAGTTCCATGGCCGGATACAGAGGCTAAAATAGTTGACTTGAATACTGGAAAAGAACTAAAGATTGGTGAAATAGGTGAACTCATCGTAAAAGGGCCACAAGTTATGAAAGGTTACTGGAAGATGCAAAAGGAAACAGCAAACACTCTTAAAGATGGTTGGCTTTACACAGGCGACATTGCGAAAGAAGATGAGGATGGTTTCTTCTACATAGTAGATCGGAAGAAGGATATTCTAAAACATAAGGGTTACAGCGTTTACCCAAGGGAAGTTGAAGATGTCCTATATGAACATCCAGCAGTGAAACTGTGTGCTATAGTTGGTAAACCAGACAAAGAGTCTGGAGAGAGATACCCGTAGCCTACATCGTCTTGAATGATGAAACAACAACAAAAGAAGAATTAATCAACTTTGTCAAAGAAAGAGTTGCACCATACAAGAAAATTCGCGATGTAATTTTCATGGAAGAATTACCACTAACTCCTGTAGGTAAAGTTCTGAAACGAACATTGAGAAAAAAACTCATCAAAGAAGAAGAAACCACAAAAAATAGTTAAATAAGTTCTGATAAAACGTCTACTAGCTTCAACCTTCCTTTTTCTAGTTTAAATAATCTTAACATTAAAAAAGGAAAGTCAGTTAGGTTGGTACAAACATATATATGGGTTCACCCTCAGAGTTGGGTCTGACCACAAGCTTTACAATCATACCTACTCTAACAGCTGACAATTTAGCTCCTTTAAGCCATGTTAATATTTTAATTCCTCCTTTCAACCTTCCGATTACAACAGTATATGGTTTCTCTTGTTTGAAGGATGCAGGTCTAATTATTATATGCGTGAAAGCTTCTATTTCAGCTTCTCCTACCAGTTCAAACCATTCCATCTCTGATGAAAAACAGTTAGAACAATCAGCTACCGGAGGGAAAGTTACTTTTCCACATTTTTTACATTTAGTGGTATAGATCTTACCCTCTTTCAAACCATCCCAGAATTGTAGAGTTTTACTGTTAGGTATATCATAGATCAAGGTAATTGGTCTTGACTTGAAAGTTGGCATACTAATTCCCATAGTTTTTTACCTCCGCAAAACGGTTACAAAGCAGTAGTGGCCTGTTCCGCCGACATTATGAGCTAAAGCAATGTAGTTATTTAATGGAGCTTGCCTCGTCTTTTCAACTTCTTCTCGCAATTGTTTAGTTAACTCGTACATCATAGAGACTCCTGTTGCACCTATAGGATGACCCTTGGCTTTAAGACCACCATCTAGATTTATGGGTATCTTACCACCTATTTCAGTTTGCCCATCTTGAATTAATTTAGCTCCATCACCCTTCTTACATAGACCTAGATCCTCGTATGCCATTATCTCAGCTATAGTAAAGCAGTCATGTACACTAGCTACCTCAACCTGACCTGGTTCTATTCCAGAAGCTTTGTAAGCTCTCTGTGAAGCAATAACGGATGAACGAAGCCCAACGTAATTTAATCTCTTACTAAGGTTAGCAGTATCAGAAGAACTTCCTATACCTGATATCCAGATGGGTGTATCTATCCCTAGTTCCTTGACCTTCTCTTCTGAAGCGAGGATAATAGCTGATGAACCATCCGTTATTGGACTACAATCATAGAGTTTGAGGGGCCACGAAACTACAGGAGATGATAAAACATCATCGATAGTTATCTCTCGTTGAAATTGGGCTAAAGGATTCATTGCTCCATACTTATGATTTTTCACAGCAACTCGCGCTAAGTCTTCCTCAGTTGTACCATAGAGGGCCATGTGAGATGTCGCGTAAAGGGCATAATAAGCAGGGAAGGTCATCCCGAAGTTGTGGAATTCCCATAAATAGTATCCAGCTCTTCCGATTAACTCCATTGTCGTCGAAGTGTCTATTTCTCTCATTTTTTCAAGGCCAAGTACTAAAGCTAAATCAGTGTTTCCGCTAACAATAGCAGAATATGCTGTAAAAACTGCCGCACTGCCAGAAGCACAAGCAGCCTCACAGCGGAGTAGACCAGCTCCAGTCAATCCACAATACTCAGCAGCAATTACTGCAGGAAGCATCTCCTCATACCAACCTCCAGAACCAACTGATCCAAGCACGAGAAGATCAATATCTTTCCCGATTACTCCAGCATCTTCAAAGGCTGGCTTCACAGATTCAAAAGTTAACTCAGCAAGATTCACATCTTGTCTAATCCCAAATTTTGAGTTTCCAACACCTATAATAGCTACTTTTTTCACTATATCAACTTCCATTTTTTGAATAAGTAAAAAAATACTTAACTTTGTGACCGTGCACTTTTTAGTTCTATTATTTTTTCTTTTAGAGAGGGTACAATTTTGAATAGATCGTCTACTACACCGTAATTTGCAAAATTAAAGATTGGAGCATTCGGATCTTTATTTATAGCTATAATTAGATCTGAGTTTTTCATTCCTAGAACATGCTGGAAAGCTCCACTTATTCCAATAGCAAAATAAAGTTTAGACTTTACAGTCTTACCTGATGTCCCAACCTGACGGTCACTTGAAAGCCAACCTTTATCCACAATTGGACGGGAACAGGCTAACACTCCTCCGAGAATCTTCGCTAATTCTTCAACTATAGGTTTATTACTCACGTCCTTTATTCCACGGCCAATACTGACAAGAATGTCTGCTGTGGTTATATCAATATCTCCACTTAAAGGTAAAAGATATTTGATGAAACGTTTTTTAGATATTTCTTCAGAAAGTGAAGAAGACATTTCTATTATTTCTCCATTCATCGTGGGTTTTTGAACAGTAAAAGTGGATTGGCGAACAGTGATAATATAACTTTTAGATTTACGGATTGTTGCTCTGACATTTACTTTACCACCATACATTTGCCGCGTAACTAAAAGGGTTTCACCATTAAATTTTAGATCTATACAATCCGTTGCAAGAGGTAGATTCAACTTTGTTGCTAAGCCAGGAGCTAAATCCACACCGTAAGATGTATGACCAATTAATGTTAGAAGTGGCTTTCTTTTGATAATTAATTGAGAAAGCGTCTGTTGATAGGCTTCAGAATTAAAGTTTTCCAATTTTATATCTTCTATGAGTAAAACCTTTTCTGCGTATTTAGAGAGTGTTTCAGCATATTTTTTAACATCCTTACCCAGCAAAATTGCTGTTAACTGTGTATCTGTAGTTTCAGCTAATTCTTCCCCTTTCGTGAGCATCTCAAAGGTTATGTCTCTGATTTGTCCTTGTCTATGTTCAGCTAATACAAAAATTTCTTTCATTTTTTATATCAACCCCCTTGATTTGAGGAGATCAACAATTTTAGTTGCAATGACCTCTGGAGTTCCCAGAAAGAATTCTGCACGCTTATCCATAGGAGGAATAAATAGTTCATTAATTATTAACCATGACCCTGCTTCACCAACTTCACTCTCAGATAGACCAGTATCAGTCAAACTGAGGACTTTTATCTCCTTTTTCATGGCTTTTCTTATTCCCATGATAGAAACGTATCTTGGTTCATTTATCCCCGTCTGGATAGTTAAAACAACCGGTAATTTTACTTCAACTATCTCCTCTAGACCACCCTCCAATTCACGGTTTACTCTAACAACACTTTCAATAAACTCAATTTTCTTAACCATGGTCGAATGTGAAATCCCAAGTAACTCAGCAAGTATGGAACCAACCACAGTATACCCGTCATCGCTTGCAAGAACTCCGGTCAGTATTAAATCGAATGGTAAATCCTTAATCACACTATGTAATATTTTTGCAATAGCATAACCATCAGAACCCTCAAACTTAGCATCTGTTAGCCTTATTGCTTTATCAGCACCTCTAGCCAAGCACTTCCTTAATGTGCGATTTGATTCTTCAGTATTCACAGTTATTGCGGTAATTGTACCACCAAATTTCTCTTTAATACGAACCGCTTCTTCCAATACATAGTCATCCCATTCATTGATGTCGAAGACAAGACCCATTTTTTCTATCGCCTTTCCACTACTATCAATTTTTATTTCCGCTTCTGCGGTCTCAGGAACATGCTTAATGCAAACAATTATATCCAAATCATTTCCCCCTAACTACAATTGTATTCTTAAGATTATTTCTTTTTCTAAAGATTACCATTTTAAAAGTTCATAATATGTATTTTAAAGTATTATTATTTTTCAATAATAGTCAGTAATTAAATACTTCGAATGATGATAAATAGAACTTTTCAAATCGAATATACAAATAAAATGAAAAAAGTTAAAAAGGAGGGGGTATTAGCTTCAAGTATGGAAGCCTTCATTTTAGTTAATGCAGTATCCGGTAAATTATGGGAAGTAGCTGAAAAAATAAAAAAGATTGAAGGCGTAAAATTAGCGCAAACGGTTACAGGTCAATTCGATGTGGTTATCTACATCGAACGTAAGGCAATTGATGAGTTGAGCAGTGTTATAAAGAAATTACAGGCCATCAAAGGGGTTATAAAGACGCAAACTTTAATAGCGTTACCTCCAAGTTCGCTTTGGACACAGCCTACTTCATTGGAAGAAAAAAATAGATAATCTTTGAAATTCTTTTTTAGATTCATATTTTCCATAATTATTAGTTAACATCTTACTTAACTTAGAATTTTTTGTTTTATGACAGTACGTTTCTCATCAGAGAGTGAGCCAAATTTTTTAATTCTTTCTGTAAAGCTAATGAACAATTCAGCTGCTTTCCTATAAACTGGTAAAGGTACATAACTGTAACGAATTCTCATTCTTTTTATTCCAAACTCTGTCAAGGAACGACTCATCTCAATCATCCTCTTCTTTGAGAACTCTTCATCAATGTCTTGTTGCCCTTCAATCATGAGAATACCGTCAGCTCCAAACATAAAAGCATAAAGTAGATGTTTTAAGCCTAAAATTGCAGTTGATGGAATTGAGACTATTCGAATGTTTTCAGGATAATCTACACGGGCAAGTCCAAGAAAATCCATTCCAGTATAGCCAACATTCTTATCGACAAAGGCAATTATTCGCACTTCATCGTCTTCTTTGTCAGTAAGTACGCCACGTAATTGGGCAATTATCTGTTTTGTTGTTGAATTCTTGAAGTCAATAGATTCTTTTGGACAAATTGGAATACAAGCACTACAACCAGTACACATGAATAGATCAATTGTGGCTTTCTCTTCCCGAATGGTTATTGCATTTGATGGACAAGTCTGGATACAAATTTCGCAGCCATCGCATAATTCTGCTATAACAAAGGCTTTTTCAGGATTTGTAGTTATGAATTCACTCTTGAGAAACAAGGAAGCTTTGGAAGCTGCTGCCAAAGCATCGGAAACAGTATCACGAACATCTTTTGGACTCAGTGCACAACCACATGCGAAGATTCCAGTAATCAAAGAATCAACTGGATCAAGTTTTGGATGTCTCTCCTGTATGAACCCATCTTCACCTAAGGGAAGTTTAATTTTACTAGCAAGATCTTTTAATCCAGAGGATGGAATCATCGGTGTAGCCAAAGCAACAAGATCAAATTCTTCCTCTGAGACATTACCTGTTAAAGTGTCTTCAACAATAACATTAAGCCTCTTGTTTTTATTCTTCCAGATGTCAGCTACTTTTCCACGAGTAAAAATAACTCCAACTTCCTGGTTCCGCCAATAGAGCTCTTCATAGCCTTTACCTGTTGCTCTAATATCAGTGTAATAAATGTGAACATCTATACTAAGCATCTTTTTTAAGAGAAAAGCCTGTTTCATGGCATACATGCAGCATATACGACTGCAATATGAGATATGATTTTTATCCCTAGAACCAGCACAAAGAAGTATTGCAATTTTTTTTATGTTTCTACCAGTCATCGTTACATTACCCTCTGTGGGTCCCGAAGCTGAAGTTAACCGTTCTAATTCCATCATCGAAATTACATTATCATAGATTCCATATCCATAATTGGTAAGTTTTTTTGCATCATAAAGTTCATAGCCAGTTGCCATTATAATAGCGCCTACATGTAAATCGATTATTTCAGGTAGTTGCTCGAAGTTTATGGCCTGTCGGATACATGCTTGAAAGCATTTATCACAAGCCAAAGTATCTGATTTGAAACAAAGGTCTCTGTCAATTATATATGTTGCAGGAACAGCTTGAGGGAAGGGAACATAAATAGCATGTCTTACAGCCATTCCTTCTTCGAATTCATTTGGAACAATTACTGGACAAACATTAACACAATCATTGCAACTAGTACACTCCTTTAGGACATATCGAGGTTTTTTTAAAATTTTTACATTGAAATTTCCAGGACGTCCTGTTATATCGAGCACTTCTGAATATGTAAGTAAATTCACATTGAGGTTTCTACCAATCTCAGCCATCTTTGGTGCAAGAATACATTGAGCACAGTCAAGAGTTGGAAAGACTTTTGTTAGTTTTGACATGTTCCCACCTATGCTCGGGTTTTGTTCTACAAGATGAACCTTAAAATCTAGATTACCAAGTTGAAGAGCTGATGTTATTCCAGCTATACCGCCCCCAATAACAAGAATTTCTCTGGAACATTTTTCACTTATAGTTTCTAAAGGTTCGAGCTCATGGCTTCGCTCATAACCACCTCTAATTAGGTTTAAAGCCTTTTTTGTAGCCACTATAGAGGCTTGGGGGCCATGAATCCAGGAGCAGTGTTCTCGAATGTTTACAAATTCTAGCATATATTGATTTAAACCTGCAAAATCTAAAACGTTTTTAAAAGTTGTAAGGTGCATTCGAGGAGTACAGCAAGCAACTATAACTCGATCTATATTCTTCTCTTTAATCGATTTAATTATCATTTCCTGAGCGGGTTGAGAACATAAATATTTGTTCTGTTCGGCTACAATAACATTATCCCAATTTTTAATTTGATCATGTATTGTAGATAGATTAATGACGTCACTAATATTTCCACCACACTCACAAAGAAAGATACCTATTCTTTGAAGCTTATTTTCCATTCACTGATATCTCCGTTTCCAAGTATATATGTGGAAGATGATATACAAGAAAAAATACTTAAACCTTATATTCTTATTTTAGCAGATCGTTACGTTAGAAATGAATCTCCAAGAATTAGTTCAGAAACATAAGCTACTTGAATGCATTCACTGCGGAATGTGTTCTGGAGGTTGTCCTGTTTCGAAAAAGACAAACTTGAATGTTAGAAAGTATATGCGAGAAGTTGCAGTCTATAACGAAGAAATTAAACCACCACATAATGAACTGTGGAGTTGTACAACCTGTGCTTCATGTGGAATACGATGTCCTAAGGACATTAATCCTTACGAGTTTTTAATAGATCTCCGCAGTTTGGAAGTTGAAAAAGGGAGAATTACACCCACGATTCGAGATGCATTAGAAACTATCTTTAACAATGGTAATCCTTGGGGGGGAATAAGAAGTAAAAGATCTGAATGGACTCAAGAATTAAATGTTAAACATATTTCACAAGGTGCTGACATCCTATATTATGTTGGTTGTACGTCTGCGTACGATCCTCAAGTCCAAAACGTACCAAAAAGCCTTGTAAAATGTTTGAATAAAGCCGAAGTAGACTTTGGAATTTTAGGCGATGAAGAAAACTGTTGCGGAAGCGAAGTTTATGGAATGGGTGAAAAAGGTTTATTTGAAGTTTTAATCGAAGAAAACATGAAGAATTTCGTAAAGTATGATATAAAAAATGTTATTGTGAATTGTCCACACGCTTATCATACTTTTATAAATCGATATGGAAAAACTTCATTTATAGTACAACATCACACTCAATTACTTGCTACTTTGATTGAAAATGAAAAAATATCCTTCTCTAAAGAACTAAATAAGAAGGTCATCTATCATGACCCATGTTTTTTAGGTAAACAGAACGGTATCTACGATGAACCACGAAAAGTTATTGAAAGTATACCGGGTGTAGAATTATTAGAATTCGACCGTTCAAGAGACCGAAGTCTCTGCTGTGAAGGAGGAGGTGGAAGAATGTGGATCGATATCCCTGGAGAGCGTCTTGCAGAAATCCGTGTTAGAAATGCTGTTGAATATGGAGCAGATATATTAGCTGTAGCATGTCCATTCTGTCGCTTAACCATTGAAGATGCAATTAAAACAACAGATCTAGAAAAGAAAATACGTGTGATGGATGTAGCAGAATTGGTTTCACTCACATTATGAAACGTATATATTTTTGAAGAAGTTCTGTATTTCACTTAAATTACTTTCATAATTTTACTTATACACTTAAAAACTTGGAATATTACATAAAATAGTTCATACGCAACAATCGGGATGTAAGTTTTTGAAGAAAAAAGTTGGTATAGATGATTTAGCAGTGCACATTCCCAAACTTTACCTCGATGCAGAAGAATTAGCAAAGGCTCGAGGGATAGATCCAGGTAAGATCACAAAAGGGCTTGGAATAGAGAAAATGTCTATTCCTGACGCACATGAAGATGCTGCAACTATGGCTGCAATAGCGGCTCTGAAACTAATGAAGAAAAATAATCTTAGTCCAAAAGATATAGATTTCATCCATGTCGCAACTGAAACAGGTCCAGATGCTGCAAAACCAATATCATGTTATATCCAAGGTATGTTAGAGCAAGTATATGGGAAAAGATGTTTAGATCATATAGGGGCACCAGAGACTAAATTTGCTTGTGTAGGAGCGACATATGCTTTGATAGACCGATTAGCATATATCGCTGCAGGATGGAATAAACGTAAATATGCTATTGTCATAGCTACAGACATTGCAAAATATGATCTATATTCTTCAGGTGAATCAACTCAAGGAGCAGCTGCAGTTGCGTTACTTTTAAAAGAAAATCCTCGTCTTTTAGCTTATGAACCTGATTTTACTGGTTTTGGGACAGTAGATGATAGGGACTTTTATAGACCCATTGAGAGAACTACTGCTGTTGTTGATGGACAATATTCTATTGGATGTTATCTTCGAAATATGAGAATCGCAACCGACATGTATAAAAATAATTTAATAAAATTAAACATAATCAAATCTGATCAAGAAAACTTGAGCGATAAACTTGATTTAATATCATTTCACTCTCCTTTTCCAAAAATGGTTCAATACGCTTTTGCCTCATTTTTAATACATGATTGGAGACGTTTCCCAAGATGGGATAATATTTTATCTAAGATAGGACCCGAACCTCCTAGAAAAGGCTTAACAAATATAGAGTTTTATGTATCTAAAGATTACAAACGATTTAGAAGCCGTTTTTCAAAAATAGAGGAGTTTAGAGATGAATATAATGCGAAAGTTGCAAATTCATTGATTGCCTTAAAGCTCATCGGTAATTCTTATACAGCTTCTGTATGGTTATGTATAGCAAGCCATTTTGGGAATGGAAAAGACAATTTAGACAATAAAAGATTGGGCGTATGTTCCTATGGTAGTGGAAGTAGTGCGATAGCATGCAGTTTTATTATTCAACCAGAATATAAAGAAGTGATTAAAAAAATAGAATTAATGAGAGATCTTTCTCGTAGGAAAAGGATATCCATGGACGTGTATGAGGATTTACATGAAGGAATATTCAAAACAGATGAAAGCGTTATATCTCCTAAGAAAGAATTCGCATTAGACTATATTGGTAAAGAGGATAAAAACGTAGGTTACAGATATTATAAATATATTGAGTAAAAATCGTTGATTTAACGATGGGACATATTGATAATCTTAACTTTTTAAAAAAATGTAGATTGTTTTGGTTGTAGCATTTATTGTTCTAATGGTGGAATAGAACGCCCTACAGAAAGGCGAGTTGTCTAAGTACAGTTATCTGAAATTTTTCTGCATTAATGACTTTGGTTGAGAAGTATATATCTCTTAAATCTTTTATATAAAGAAGAACCAAAGAATCAATTAGGAGATAAGTTGTGGGTAGACTAGAAAATAAAATTGCTATAGTTACTGGAGGTGCTAAAGGAATAGGCAGAGGTATAGTGTTATCTTTTGCAAAAGAAGGAGCTGATGTAACTATCGCAGATATAAATATTGAAATAGCTGAAAATACTGCTGAAGAAATTAGAGCTTTGGGCCGTCAAGTAATAGTTGTAAAAACTGATGTCAGGAAAGAAAAAGAAGTTAATGAGATGGTTAGAAAGACTCTTAAGAAATTTGGAAAGATCGATATCCTTGTAAATAACGCGGGGACTATTGCGCCCAGTCACATTGATAATGTACATGCGAGTGCTTTGGAGTGGAAAGAAGATGATTGGGATGTAACATTAGACACTAACTTAAAGGGAACTTTTTTTTGCTGTAAATTTGTGATTCCTCTTATGAAGAAACAAAAGAGCGGAAAAATAGTCAATATTTCATCAAGTGCTGGTAGGAGAAGGCGAAGAAGCGGAACGTTGGCTCATTACGCTGCCTCCAAAGCTGCAGTTATAAATTACACTGAAAGCATTGCAGCGGTTTTAGGGGAATATGGGATTACAGCTAATGTGATTTGTCCCTATTTTATTTGGACAGATCTGTGGAAAGCTGGAGTGGGAGGAGAGCAAAATAAAGTGAGATTTGATAAAATTGTGCAGTCATCATTGTTAAAAAGGGCTACTACTCCTGAAAATATTGGTGCTTTAGCAGTATTTTTAGCGTCGGAAGATGCAGATGATATCACAGCACAAGTGATTGATATAGGATAGTTTAGCTCAAATATTTTCCTCGAAAGTAAGGAGTCGAAGAAAAATGAAAGTGGCTATTCTTGAAGATGCAAATAAGTTTGTAATAAAAGAAGTACCTAAACCCGAACTTGGTCCATGTAGTGTAGTTATAAAAATTCGTTATTGTTCAATATGTGGATCAGATATTCACATGTACGAGTGGGGACCTAAACCTCAAGACCCTTCAGAGGTAAAGTTGGTTAGTTTTCTTGACAGCATTTTGGGGTTTCCAGCTTATTCTCTTTTAGGACATCAGATATCTGGGAATATCGTAGAGATAGGCCCTGAAGTAGAGGGATACAACATAGGAGATCGTGTTACGGCTAGAACTCGTGGAGCATATGCAGATTTCATAATATCAGAAGAATCTCAAGTGTATCATCTTCCAAATGAAGTATCCTTTGAACAAGCAGCTTTTGTTGAACCGGTATCAGTGGCTGTAAGTGCTGTTAGGCGATCGAGGTTGAAATTAGGGGATGTTGTGGTTATTTTAGGTGCAGGACCTATTGGATTATTTATTTTACAATGTGCCAAAGCTGCAGGAGTTGGGAGAGTATATGTTTCAGAGATATCTGAATTGAGACTTAAAAAAGCAAAAGAATTGGGTGCTGATGAGGTTTTTAATGCAAAGAAGGTTGATGTTGTCAAGAGGATTAATAAGATAACTAGAAGTTTAGGTCCTGATGTAGTTTTTGAGTGTGCTGGTAAACCCGAAACGATGTGGCAGATGCTCAATATACTTTCGAAGCATGGTAAAGGAGTTATCGTTGCCGTCTATGAGAAGCCTTTTGAGATCGACCCTAATCGTATTATGATGAAGAATCTAGATATTGTCGGAATTCTTCCAACTCGTGGTGAAGGGGAACGGGATCAGTTTAAGATGGCTATAGCCTTAATCAAAACAGGAAAGGTTAGAGTAGATCCAATGATAACAGCAACCTATTCGCTGAATAATATAAATGGGGCTTTTAATAGCTTGATTAAGGGTGAACAGTTGGGAATTTTGATTAAACCTTGAATTAAGGTAATGAAGTTTGATCTGAGTGAACAAATTAAATAGAAGTTTAAACATATAGAAGTTCTTGTGGAGATTTAAATGGCTCAGGAAAATATTGAAAAAGATATTTTAATCAAGATGTATAAGCTGATGGTGACTTCGAGATTCTGGGACAATAATATTGATGACATGCATGCAAAGAAGCAAATGATTGGAATGTCACCCCATTCTGGCCAAGGCCAAGAGGCAATAGGAGTTGGCGGATGCTTAACCCTTAAAGAAGAGGATTATATGGTTCCTTCTCACCGTGGATGCGCTCATGCCATCACAAAGGGCTTATCATTACGGAAATTAACTGCGGAATATCTTGGCAAAGCTACTGGTGTTTCTAAAGGAAAAGGTGGCGCACATATTTGTGATCCTACACATAACATTCTAGGTGTTAGTGGTATTATTGGAGGAGCACTTCTTATAGCCACAGGTGTAGGATGGTCAATAAAAATAAGGAAAACTAAACAGGTTGTAATGGATTTCTTTGGAGATGGTATGGCTGGTCAAGCTAGCTTTTATCCAGCTCTGAATCTCTCAGCAGTATGGAAACTTCCAATCATATGGATGTGCGAAAATAACAGAGTTCAACAATTTACGCATTTTGAAGATGTAATGGGGATGAAAAACATCGCAGAGATGGGTAAACCCTTTGGAATGCCAAGTATAATAGTGGATGGAAACGATGTTATGGCAGTATATAATGCCGCTCAAAACGCGGTTAATAGAGCAAGAAAGGGAGAAGGTCCGTCACTGATTGAGTGTAAAACGTATAGATGGAGACCTCACTATGAAGGTGCCCCGGAGACAAGAACAATAGAAGAACTTTTGGAAATGAAGAAGAAATGTCCTATCAAAAAATTAAGAGCTTACATCATACAAAATAAAGTCATAACAGAGAAAGAAGCTATAAAAATAGATGAAAACGTAATGTTGGAAATTAAAGACGCTGCAAAATTTGCATTGGAAAGTCCTTGGCCAAAGCCCGAAGAGTTATTCGAGGATGTTTATGTATAAATGGATGGTGCATGTATATGTCTGAAAAAATAATAAATGTGGGTGAGGCGATTCACGATGCCTTAGTTGAGGAGATGAGGAGAGACCCAAGTGTTATTATTTTAGGTGAGAGTATTCAACGTGCTACCTCGTTTGGTATTACAAGAGGATTATTAACAGAATTTGGGTATAATAGAGTCTGGGATACACCAATTGCGGAAAATGCTATTGCAGGATTGGCCTTAGGTGCAGCTTTGACAGGGTTAAGACCCGTTCCAATTATTATGATAGGTGATTTTCTTCCATACGCTATGGAAATAATATGTAACGAGATAGCTAAGTACAGGTATATGTTTGGAGGAAACTTCAAAGTACCTATAACTATTAGAGTGGGAGCTCAAGGTGCTGGAGCAGGTCTCGCTGCTCAACATTCTCAATGTCTTGAAGCTTGGTTTATCCACGTTCCAGGATTAAAAGTAGTATATGCATCAACTCCGTATGATGCTAAGGGTCTCTTAAAAGCGTCAATAAGAGATGATAACCCAGTATTATTCTTTGAACATAAATTTTTAGGATCGATAACAGGAACTGTACCTACAGAGGACTATACGGTTCCAATTGGTGTTGCTGATGTGAAGAGAGAAGGTGAAGATTTGACAATAGTTGCTTGGGCTTTTATGATGCATAAGGCACTTAATGCAGCTACAGAGCTTGAAAAGGAAGGGATAAGTGTGGAAGTGGTTGATCCGCGAACCCTTTATCCAATGGATAAAGAAACAATTTTACAATCTGTTAAAAAGACGGGTAGGCTTATTATTGCAGAAGAAGCTCCTAAAACAGGTAGTATAGGGGCTGAAATATCGGCTATGGTTAATGAAGAAGGTTTTGATTATTTAGATGCTCCGATTATGCGAGTTGCGGCGCCACATACACCAATTCCATATTCAGCTGCTTTAGAAAAACTTTGGATACCAAATGTAGAGGATATCATTAATATGGCTAAAAAAATCGTTACATGATACGGATAAATATTATCAATGAAGAGCATTTTTCAAGATATAGTCAATAAATCGTGGGTGATTTGACGATGATAACGAAAGTTGTTATGCCAATGCTTGGCTGGACTATGAAAGAAGGGACCATAGTAACATGGCTTAAAAAGGAAGGGGAAAAGATAGAGAAAGGAGAACCTTTACTCGAAGTAGAAACTGGGAAAGTATTAAAGGATATTGAGTCTCCAGGAACTGGAATTTTGAGGATAATCTTGATACCTGAAGAATCCACAGTACCTGTAACAGAAATTCTCGCTATAATAGCTGAACCTCAGGAAGACATACCTGATCTTCAAAATATGATTGAAAAAGCGAAGGTGCTTCTAGAATCACCAGAAGCTACATCTATCGAAAAAAGTGAAGATCGGATAATTAAGAAGCATCCAGTTAAAAGAAAAATTTCTCCAGTTGCAAAGAAAATTGCTGAAAAAAATAATATTGATTTTAATCGAATTACTGGTACAGGACCAAATGGTAGGATAGTAAGAAAAGATGTTTTTGAATTTATTGAAATGACAAAATATATGCCCAGGATTAAGGAAGTCATAAAGCTAACTGGAATTAGGAAAATAACGGCTGATCGTTTATCATTCAGTTATCGAACAGCAGTACATGTAACAATAACTATGGCTATGAATATGTTAGAAATGGTGAAGCTTCGTCATAAACTTCTTCCTGAAATCGAAAAGAAGGTACAAAGTCGGGTTACTTATACAGATATGCTAGTAAAAGTTTTAGCTCAAACTTTGGAAGAATATCCTATTTTAAATTCGACGCTTGAAGATGAGGAAATTAAGATTCTGGAGAACATAAATATAGGTATAGCGGTTGATACTGGGATTGGATTAGTTGTCCCAGTTGTTCGTGAAGCAAATAAAAAATCGCTAACTGAAATAGCATTATTAACGAGGAAACTCATAGAAAAAGCAAGGTCGGGTAATCTTGCTTTAAATGAAGCCACGGGTGGCTCTTTTACTATTACAAACTTAGGTATGTTCGGTATTGACCAAGGGACGCCTATAATCAACCCACCTGAAATCGCAATTTTGGGAGTGGGAAGAATCGCTGAGAAACCTGTAGTTATTGATGGAAGAGTTGAAATTAGGCCCATGATGAACATCACTTTATCTTTCGATCATAGAGTAATCGATGGAGCGCTAGCAGCACGATTCTTGCAAAATATGAAACAAAAAATAGAGAAACCTTATGAAGTTTTCAAGATCAATTAATATTACAGAAGTCCCTAGATTTACTATAAGATGACAAGTTATAGAGTTTAAGTTTTAGAGTTTTCATATGTTTCCAATTTTTCAGTTTCACATTTAAGATAATGATTAAAATATTCTGGTAAGTTATTGGTCAAATAAACGGAGTACGATATAAACGGAAAAGTTCTATCGTTCAGTTTTTTTTCATATTATCAAAAA
>PVMS01070982.1_pt1 | contig 35903 bp, 32 predicted proteins | sample 1853461 | NCBI WGS metagenome assembly PVMS01 (sample SAMN08582032, study PRJNA380276) | Marine sediment metagenome, whole genome shotgun sequencing project. | isolation source: ocean sediment barecode stripped | collected 2017
GCGGTCCTCTGGCCGGCCGACGTCTTCGCGCAGGTCGACGTCCGCCCGGTGACACCGTCCAGAGCCTCGCCGATCCGAGCCTGGTGATGGAGGCATCGTCCTTGTGGGAGGCGCCCGAGGTGGTACTCACCCGGTTCGGCGCCAACGTCGACACCGACCTGCTCGTGACCCTGCGGAGGGGCGCCCGCGTCTGGCCTCCGCTCGGTCGCTTCCTCGAGCAGGCCACCCCCGACCGGCTCACGCTCGATGACGAGGAAGCCGAGGAGTTGCTCGGCCGGACGGCAGATGATCTGACAACGGCAGGGATCGCGGTCCTCTGGCCGGCCGACGTCTTCGCGCAGGTCGACGTCCGCCCGGTGATCGCCACCCGGACCCCGGCGGCGGCCGCCTCCGGCAGGCTCGGTCTCGAAGCGATCGCCGAGATGCGCTGGCAGGGCGTGATCGACGGCGAAGAGCTGACCGAGGCCGAAACCCTCGTGCTGGCCGAGGCGAAGCGGCCGATCGTGCGTATCCGGGGCCGCTGGGTCCGGGCCGACCCGGAACGGCTCGCCCGCCTGCGCGAACGGCGGCGCCTCGGAGCCGGAACCGCCCTGGCAGCGGCCCTCGGCGACACGACCCATATCGACGGAGAAACGTTCGACGTCGAGGTGACGGGACCGATCGCCGAACTGGCCGACCGCCTGGAGGCGGCTTCGGGCGATCGGGAGCTGGCCGAGCCCGCCGGCCTGACCGCCACGCTGCGGCCCTACCAGCGCCGCGGGCTGGCGTGGCTGTCGGAGATGTCGACGCTCGGGCTTGGAGGTGTGCTGGCCGACGACATGGGGCTGGGCAAGACCGTCCAGGTGCTAGCCCTCCACGTCACCGGCGCCGTCGAAGGTCCGATGCTGGTGGTGTGCCCGGCGTCGGTGATCGGCAACTGGGAGCGAGAGGCACAGCGGTTCGTCCCCTCGGTGCCGGTGAGACGGTTCCACGGCGCCGACCGCCACCTCGACGACCTCGAAGCGAACGCGATCGTGTTGGCGACCTACGGGGTGGTGCGCCGCGACGTCGAGCGGCTCGGGGCCCAGGAGTGGGGGTTGGTGGTGGCCGACGAAGCGCAGGCCATCAAGAACCCGATGGCCCGGACCGCCCGGGTGATGCGCTCGATCCATTCCAAGGCACGCCTGGCCCTCACCGGGACCCCGGTCGAGAACCACCTCGGTGACCTGTGGGCGATCCTCGACTGGACCACACCCGGATTGCTTGGCCCCTACGCGACCTTCCGGAGGGAGGTGGCGCTCCCCATCGAGCGCTACCGCGACCAGGAAGTGACCGAGATGTTCGGACAGATGGTGCGGCCCTTCATGCTGCGCCGCCTCAAGGTCGATCCAGAGGTGGCCCCGGACCTTCCCCCCAAGATCGAGACCGACGAGCTGATGCCGCTGACCACCGAACAGGCCACCCTCTACCGGGCGACGGTGGAAGATGTCCTCGCCCAGATCGAAGAATCCGAAGGGATCAACCGGCGGGGGCTCGTACTCAAGCTGCTCACCGGGCTGAAGCAGATCTGTAACCACCCAGCACAGTTCCTCGCCCAGCCCGGGCCGCTCGTGGGCCGATCGGGCAAGCTCGACGGGCTGACCGATCTGATCGAGGTGATCCGCGACGAGAGCGACGCCGCGCTCGTGTTCACCCAGTTCGTGACCATGGGCCGGCTCATCGAGGCACATCTGGGATCGCTCGGCGCACGCACCCTGTTCCTGCACGGGTCGGTCCCGGTGCGCCGGCGCCAGGAGATGGTCGACGCGTTCCAGCGCGGCGAAGCCGACGTGTTCGTCATCTCGCTCAAGGCAGGCGGGACCGGGCTCAACCTCACCCGAGCGACCCACGTCGTCCACTACGACCGCTGGTGGAACCCGGCGGTGGAAGACCAGGCCAGCGACCGGGCGTGGCGAATCGGTCAGGACCGGATGGTGCAGGTGCACCGGATGGTGTGTGAGGGAACGGTGGAAGACCGGATCGCTCGTCTGTTGGAGGACAAGCGAGCGTTGGCCGAAGCGGTGGTGGGTAGCGGCGAGGGCTGGATCACCGAGATGTCCGACTCCGACCTGGCGGCTCTGGTGGCGCTGGGTGGTGACGACTGATGGCACGGCGCACGTTCGGCAACACCTGGTGGGGCAAGGCGTGGATCGAGGCGCTGGAGAACCGGGCGCAGCTCGATCCCAACCGTCTGCCACGGGGCCGTACCTACGCTCGCCACGACCGGGTTCGAGAGATGACCGTCGAGCCGGGGTCGGTGCGGGCACCGGTGCAGGGAAGTCGTTCCCGGCCGTACCAGGTGACGATCCGCATCCGAAGGTTCACCGAAGACGAGTGGGAGCGGATGCTTCGAGCCATCGTCGCCAAGGCCGCCCATTCTGCAGCCCTGCTCGACGGCGACCTGGATCCCGGCATCGTCGGCGACGCAGCGGCGGCGGGAGTGGAGCTGTTCCCCACCGCCGGCGAGTTGGTTCCTCACTGTTCGTGCCCCGACTGGGCCGACCCGTGCAAACACTCGGCTGCGGTGTGCTACCTGGTGGCCGATCGTCTCGACGAGGAGCCGTTCGACCTGCTCTTGTTGCGAGGAAGAGGACGCGACGAGGTGCTCGCCGGGCTCCGCTCTCTGCGGTCGGCAGCGGCGCCACGGTCCACCGGAACGGCTCCGCCGATCCGTGACACCACCATGACCGCCCGGAAGGCGTGGAAGCGGACACCGGGCCCGTTGCCCGCCGTACCGCCACCGGCGCGCCGGTCGGCCCGACCGGCTCCGTGGCCCGTGGATCCTCCCGGGGGCTCCGGCATCGACGGGGCGGGGCTGATGACGCTGGCGTCGGATGCGGTGGAGCGGGCCTGGCTGATGATCGCGAACGACGGCGGGTCGGGTCTGGACCTGAACGATGCCGCGGATCGCGCCCGCCGTGCCGAGGCGGCGCTGGGCACATCGCGATGGCAGGACCTGGTGACCCGATTCGGGGTGAGCAGCCGAGAGCTGGTGCGAGAGGCATGGGGGTGGCGTTTCGGGGGCGCGGACGGAGTCAAAGCGATCACCGAGACCGCGTGGAGCCCCAATCCGAGACTGATGGCCGAGGCCCGGGAGCGTCTCGTTGCAGCCGGGGTGCCGCCATCACGGTTGAAGGTCGACCGCAACGCCCTGGTTTGGGGCGACACGCGGATCCGGCTCGGTCACGACGGCCGCTGGTGGCGCTTCGCCAAACGGAGCGGAAGGTGGGAACTGTCGGCCGCGCCGGCCGACGACGTCGACGACCTGGCGGACGACCCCGCCGGAGACGACCGACAGTGACCGCCGTCCGAAATTCTCGTCGGCCGGTGGGTCACCCCTCGACCGGGAAACCCTCTTGGTACCAGTTCACGATGCCGCCGTCGATCTCGTAGACCTCGGTGAAACCCAGGTCCTTCATGATCCCGAGGGCGCCCTCGCTGCGGTTGCCCGAGTTGCAGTACATGACGTAGGGAACGTCCTTGTCCAGCGTGTCGAGTTGGGCGGCGAAATCCGAGTCGTAGTAGTCGACGTTGGTGGCGCTCTCGATACGACCGGCCTGGAACTCCTCGGGCGTGCGGATGTCGAGGACGATGAGGCCATCGGGCTGCTCTTCGATCAGCGCGGCGGCCTCCGCCGGCGCTACGGTCTCGAGAACCACCTCGTCGGTTGCGCTCGCCGAAGAGCAGGCGGTAGCGAGCACCGAAAGTCCGAGGATGCCGGCGATGAGTTTCGTCATGGTCGTGGTCTTCATGATGGTTCTTGGTCCCCTGGTGAATGGTCCGTTGGTCAGGCGAGTCCGAGCGCGACGAGTCCGCCCATCAGGTTCGCCACACGGTTGAACCCGTGGCGAACCATGAACTGTGCTGCCGCTCCGCTCCGTTGCGCGGTGCGACACACGATCAGGACGGCCTGATCGCGATCGAGATCGTCGAGGTATCCTGGAATGGAACCGAGTGAGATCAGCGTCGAGCCCGGGAGTGTCCCCATGGCCCATTCGGCCGGCTCACGAACATCGATGATCACGGCGTCGTTCTGCTCGCTCCATCGCTGCCAGTCTTTGGCGGCTACGAGTTCGACGGCGGCGGTCGATTCCAATCTGAGATGCTCCTGTCGCGGAGTCGGGACCTTAATACCCCGGGGGGTATATCCGCCGAGACGGACCGATCGGTTCAGGTGAGCTGGAGGAAGAGTTTCTCGAGACGGGCCGCGGAGTAACCCTCCTCGGCGGCACCGTCGGGGTTTCGCACGCATTGCTCCATGGTGGCCGCGAAGAACTTGTACCCGGCGTGCTCCAGGGCCTTCATCGATGCGGAGAACTGGATGATGATGTCCGCGCAATCACGGCCCTCCTCGAGCATTCCCTGGATACCGCGGAGCTGACCCTCTACCCGCCGCAAGCGGGTGATGATCTCGCCGACGCTGGATTCGTCCAATCGCATGGACCCATCATATACCCCTCGGGGGTATATGAACAAGAACGTCTCTCCGCGAACAAACAGGAATTGATAACGACACACTCAGGTTATACTCTTGTAACTGACTCAACAATGGTCACCCAAGACCGGGGACCGAAACCGCAACAAGGAGCACAATCGATGGGACGCGCCGTAGGTATCGACCTCGGAACCACGAACTCCGTCATCTCCATCCTCGAAGGTGGAGAGCCGGACGTCATCAGCAACGCAGAAGGACATCGCACGACACCGTCGGTGGTGGCATTCGCCAAGAACGGCGAGGTCCTCGTCGGAGATCAGGCGAAACGCCAGGCGATCACCAACCCGGATCGCACGATCCGATCCGTCAAGCGCCACATGGGCACCGACTGGTCGATCGAGGTCGATGGCAAGTCGTACAACTCGCAGGAGATCGCCGCCAGGATCCTGCAGAAACTCAAACGCGACGCCGAAGCTTTCCTCGGTGACGACGTTTCCCAGGCCGTGATCACCGTCCCGGCGTACTTCGGTGACGCCCAACGCCAAGCCACGAAGGAAGCGGGCCAGATCGCCGGCCTCGAGGTGCTACGCATCATCAACGAGCCGACCGCAGCCGCGCTCGCCTACGGACTCGACAAGGGCGCCGATCATCACATCCTCGTCTACGACCTCGGCGGAGGCACGTTCGACGTATCCGTCCTCGAGATCGGCGAAGGGGTCTTCGAGGTCAAGTCGACTTCGGGAGACACGAACCTGGGCGGAGACGACTGGGACCAGCGTGTCATCGACTGGCTCGTCGACGGATTCAAGAGCGAAAACGGCGTGGACCTGTCCAAGGACGCCATGGCGATGACACGCCTCAAAGAGGCAGCAGAGAAAGCGAAGATCGAACTGTCCTCCGTCCAGGAGACCGAGATCAACCTCCCGTTCATCACCGCCACCAACGAAGGCCCGATCCACCTGCTCAAGACGCTCACCCGATCCGAACTCGAGCAGATGACCGAAGATCTCGTCGAGCGCACCCGTGCGCCGTTCGAGCAGGCCATCAAGGATTCCGGCGTGGCACTCGACGAGATCGACGAGATCATCCTCGTCGGCGGTTCCACCCGAGCGCCGGCCGTTCAGAAGCTGGTGACCGAACTCGCCGGCCAGGAACCGCACAAGGGTGTCAACCCGGATGAGGTCGTCGCGCTGGGCGCCGCGATCCAGGGTGGTGTGCTCACCGGCGACGTGTCCGGGATCCTCCTTCTCGACGTGACCCCGCTGACCCTCGGTGTCGAAACCGAAGGTACCGTTTCGACGAAGATGATCGAGCGCAACACGACCATCCCAACCCGCCGCAGCGAGATCTTCACGACGGCCGCAGACAGTCAGCCGGAGGTCGAGATCCATGTGCTCCAGGGCGAGCGGGCCATGGCCGGCAACAACAAGAGCCTCGGCCGCTTCAAGCTCCAGGGCATCCCGCCGGCGCCGCGGGGCGTCCCCCAGATCGAGGTGACGTTCGACATCGACGCCAACGGCATCGTGTCGGTCTCCGCCAAGGATCTCGGCACCGGGAAGAGCCAGCAGGTCACGATCACCGGCGGCACCGCCCTCAGCCAGGACGATATCGATCAGATGATGAAAGATGCCGAGGCGCATGCCGCCGACGACGCCGCCCGCAAGGAAGGTGCCGAGGCCCGCAATCAGGCCGACCACACCGCCTATCAGATCGACAAGCAACTCGCCGAGCACGGCGACAAGCTGACCGACGACGAGCGCTCGGCCCTCGAAGGCAAGGTGAAGGAGGTTCGTGACCTGCTCGCCAACAGCAACGCCGACGCGAAAGCGCTCGAGAAGGCCACCGAGGAGCTCATGACCGAGTCCCAGATCCTCGGACAGAAGGTCTACGAGGCGTCACAGACCCCGGAGCCGGGCAGCGACGAGGCGGGTTCCGCCGACACCCCCGCGGATGACGACGACGTCGTGGAGGCTGAGATCGTCGAGGAGGACGAAGAATCGTGAGCCAGGAGCCACGAATCTCGAACCACGACACGGCCCCGGAACCCGTCGGCGCCTCCCCTTTCGGGGGGAGCGCCGGCGGACCCGACCCGGTACCGACGGACCTGGCGGAGCCCACACCAACCGGGCATGAACTCGGCCTCGAACTTCCGGAGGACGCGAGTGAGGCCCAGGCGATCCTGCTCCGCGAACTGGCCGAGGCGCGCCAGGAAGCCGGAGAACATCTCGACACCCTGCAACGGATCGCCGCCGACTTCGACAACTTCCGCCGCCGCGTCCAGAGAGACCAGGCGGAAAACGTCGAAAGGGCATCCCAGCGGGTGATCGAGAGCCTGCTCCCGACACTCGACAGCTTCGACGCCGCCCTGGCGTACGAACCATCGGAGTCCGGCGGCGAGAAGCTGCTCGACGGGATGCGCTCGACCCACGCCCAGTTCCTGGATACGTTGGAACGAGCGGGCTTCGAACCGATCGCGGCCACCGGCGAACCCTTCGATCCCAAGGTTCACGAAGCCGTGTCCGGTCCCGCGGAAGCGGGTGAGGGTGAACTCCTCGTCGACAGCGAACTGCGTCGCGGCTACATCATGCGCGGGCGGGTGATCCGTCCGTCCCTCGTCACGGTGACCCATGCGTAAGGAATGGATGGAGAAGGACTACTACGCCGACCTCGGCATGTCCAAGGACGCCTCCGCCAAGGAGATCAAGAAGGCCTATCGGAAGCTGGCACGCGAGTTCCACCCCGACACCAACCCCGATGATGCCGCCGCCGAGGCCCGTTTCAAAGAGATCAACGAAGCCTACGAAACCCTGTCCGACGCCGAGGAACGCAAGGAGTACGACCACGTTCGCGAGATGGGGTACTTCGTCGGTGGACCCGCCGGCGACCAGCAGTACGTTCGCGTCGAGGACATCTTCGGCGGGCACGGAGGTGCGGGCCAGCCCTTCGGCGGCGTCGGCGGAGCAGGTGGAGCCTCCTCGATCGACGACCTCCTCGGCGGTCTCTTCGGCGCCGGCCGTGGACGCGCTCAGCACACCCCCCAACCGATGCGAGGCCAGGACGTCGAAGGCGACATGAGCCTGACGTTCCACGAGGCGCTGTCGGGTGTGACGAAAGACGTCCAAGTACACGGACGCAACATCAAGGTCAAGGTACCGATGGGAATCTCGAACGGAACCCGGATCCGGATGAAAGGCAAGGGAAGCCCGGGTCGTGCCGGCGGCCCTTCCGGTGACGCCTACGTGACCGTACACGTCGCGGAGCATCCGATCTTCAAACGCAAGGACAAGCGAGACCTCGAGATCCAGGTACCCATCACCTTCAGCGAGGCCGCCCTCGGCTCCGTCGTTGAGGTCCCCACCCTCAACGGCTCCACGAAGATCCGCATCACCCCTGGGACCCCGAGCGGAAAGACACTCCGGGTCAAGGGCAAGGGCGTCGAGACCTCCCACGGTGAAGGAGACCTGTACGTGACCGTTGCCATCACCGTGCCTATGGACCTGAGCCAGGAGCAACGCACGCTGCTGGAGGAGTTCAACAGCCTCTCGCCGAACGCCAACCCGCGAACCCACCTCGGAGTCTGAGATGAGCAAACGACAAGAAGCCGTCTACATCATCAGCGTCGCGGCCGAACTCGCGGGTGTGCACCCCCAGACGCTGCGGATCTACGAGCGCAAGGGCCTCATCGCCCCGTACCGAACCCCGGGCGGAACGCGGCGCTACTCGAACGCCGACCTGGAGCGCCTCACCCTGATCCAGGAGCTGACGAACGAGGGCGTGAACCTCGAAGGAGTACGACGCATCCTCAACCTCGAGTCCGAGACCGAGCGTCTCCGCAGCCAGGTCACCCGCCTCCGAAGACTCCTCGAAGAATCCGATGCCCGGTTCTCCGGCGGAACGGGCCGCCGGAGAGTCGTACGAGTCGGTCTTGCGAAGAAGCGAAACCTGCCGAGCATCCGTCGCGACTGAGGTCTCGAGTCGCGAGTCAAGAAGACAAATGCACGGTCCGTCTCCTCCCCCGCGAGCGTAGCGAGTGTTGGGGGAGGAAATGAGGCATCCACCCTTGCGACCCGCGACCCTCTTCTACCCCTCCATCGTTGCTTGGATCTCGAACAGGACCATGTCGGCGGTGATGAGGGCGTGTTGCTCGATGGCGAACTGCGGCCACGGGGCGTCGGTGGCGGTGAAGCGGCGGACCGGGGCCTCGAGGTCGTAGCCACACATCTCGGCGACCGTGGCCGTCACCTCGGCTCCCACGCCGCCGGTGCGCTGCGGTTCCTGGACGAAGAGCATCCGGCCGGTCTTCCGTACGCTCGCCGTCACCCCCTCGACATCCCACGGGTAGATCGTCCGCAGGTCGATCACCTCGACGTCGATGCCCGCGGCGGAGGCCCGATCGGCGGCGGCGAGTGAAACCGGCACCATGCCGCCGTAGGTCACGAGGGTGAGATGATCGCCCTCCCGCCGGATCCTCGCCTTGCCGATCGGTATCTCGTAGCGGTCGGTGGGGACTTCCTCCTTCTCGGCTCGGTACAGGACCTTCGGTTCCAGGAAGATGACCGGGTCCTCGCTCACCAACGCCGCGGCGAGTAGGCCCTTCGCGTCCGTCGGCGTCGACGGGACCACAACGATCAGGCCGGGAACGTGGGCGAAGTAGGCCTCGGGGCTATCACAATGATGCTCGTGGGCACCGATGCCGGCCCCATTGGGGAACCGAACCACCACGGGAAGCGTGGCGTTGCCCTGTGACCGGAAACGCACCCGACCGAGGTGGCTGGCGATCTGATCGAAGGCGGGGTAGACGAATCCCTCGAACTGCACCTCCGCAACGGCTCGGGTTCCTGAGATCCCCATGCCGATGGCGGTGCCGACGATCCCGGATTCGTTGAGCGGGGTATCGATCACCCGATCGGCTCCGTACTCCTCTTGGAGGCCCTCCGTGACCCGGAACACCCCTCCGGCAAGTCCGACGTCTTCACCGAGGATGAGCGTGTGGTCGTCCGCCGCCATCGCCTCGTCGAGGGCGGCGTTGATGGCTTCGGCCATCGTCCACTTCTCCGTCGGTCCCCTGAGCGCGGGATCCTCGCCGGGCTGCCAGAGCTCATCGGCGACGAACTCGGTCTCCGCTTCGCCGGCAGCTCGTTCAATGCGATGCAGTTGCTCAACGAGCAGGTCCGGGACCTTCGCGTACGTGTTCCGGATGATGTCGCCGCGGGGCGGCATCTCCACCTCTTCGACACGCGCAAGCGCCTCGTTGAACTCGAGGGCAGCCCGGGCATGGAGATCGGCGTCACGCTCCTCGTCCCAGAGGCTGCGGCGCTCGAGGAAGAAGCGCATGCGGTGCAACGGGTCATAGGGGCGCCACGCCTCCTCCTCGTCTGCCGTCCGGTAGAGGTGCGGATCGTCGGCGGTGGCATGTGGTCCGAATCGGTAACACACCGCTTCGATGAGCGTCGGGCCTTCACCGCTCGCGGCACGTTCCACCGCCTCGAGGGTGGCGCGGTACACGGCGAGAACGTCCATCCCGTCCACCCGAACGCCGGGCATGCCGTAGGCCGTCGCTTTCTGCGCGATCGTGGCCGACGCGGTCTGCCGCTCGTAGGGCACCGAGATGGCGTAGAAGTTGTTCGAGATGATGAACACGGTTGGTGTCTTCCATACACCGGCGAAGTTGAGCGCGGAGTGAAAGTCGCTCTCGGACGTCCCCCCGTCACCGAGATAGGCCGCCGTCACAACGTCCTCGCCCCGCTGCCGCGCCGCGTATGCGTGCCCGACGGCGTGCGGCAGGTGGGTCGCGATCGGGACGGTGATCACCATCTGGTTGAACCGCTTCTGATCCCAATCGGTGTTGGGGAGTCCGCGCCAGTAGGCGAGGACCACGTCCGCGGGGACCCCCCGGGCTAGCTGTACGCCGTGCTCGCGGTATCCCGGGTAGACGAAGTCGTCCTCGCGGAAGGCTGCCGCTGAGCCGATCTGGACGGCTTCGTGGCCCTCGAGGATCGCGTAGGTTCCCAGCCTGCCCTGTCGCTGCGCCGCGGTGGCCCTCCGATCGAAGACCCTCGAGCGCACCATCCATTCGTACATCTCGACCATCTCGCCGTCCGTCAGATCGGGGAGGGGCCCGACCACGTCCCCTTCCCTGTCGATGGTTCGCATGAGGCCCGGATCGTCGAGCACACTCGGATCTTTCATCGTCTCACCCCGATCTCGTCGAGAGCGTTCAGGAATCTCGCGTTCTCGGCTTCGGTTCCGACCGAAACCCGGAGCAGGGGACCGAGGCGCCGCACGATGACACCCAGGCTCAACAGCCGCGCCGCGACCTCTGCCGGGTCATCTCTCGTCCACAAGGCGACGAAGTTCGCCTGGCTGGGCGCGTACTCGATGCCCCGTTCGTCGAGTCCGTCGCTCAGCTGGCGTCGGCCTGTCTCGTTCTCGACGACCCGCTCGGCGATCCGGTCCTCGTGACGGATCGCTTCGAGTGCGGCGACCTGCGCGAGCACGTTCGCCGAGAACGGCGCCTGGGTGCGACGGAGGGCTGCCAGCGTTGCCGGTGTACCCACGCCGTAGCCGATCCTGAGCCCGGCGAGGCCGAAGATCTTCGAGAACGTCCTCGTCACCAGCACGTTGTCGCGCGCGACCGCGTGGTGGATCGCCGATCGGTGGTCATCGGCCGTGACGTACTCGTGGTATGCCTCATCCACGATCACCAGCACGCGGTCCGGGACCGCGTCGATGAAGGCGTCGACATCGGTCGCCGAACGGTGGGTGCCGGTCGGGTTGTTCGGATTGCACACGTAGACGACGGTGGTGTCGTCACGGATCGCCGCGAGCATCGCGTCGAGGTCGTGGCGCCACTCACCGTCGAGGGCGACCCGGATCGGTTCGGCGCCGGCGATCATCGTCCCGATCGGGTACATCACGAACGAAGGGTCCGCGAACACGGCGCTGGTCCCCGGACCGCCCACGGCCAGCGCCGCGCAACCGAGCAGTTGCGAGGAGCCGGCTCCAAGCCAGAGGTTGTCGGGGTGCACTCCGAGGCGTTCCGCGAGCGCGGCGACGAGGTGATAGCCGCTCGTGTCGGGGTATCGATGAACCTCAGCAGCGGCAGCGAAGATCGCCTGCTGCACTTCCGGGAACGGCGCCACCGGGCATTCGTTCGAAGCCAGTTTGGCGATGTCCGTGATCCCCAGTTCCCGGGACACCTCGTCGATCGGCTTGCCGGGCGTGTAGGTGGGAATCGACTCCAGATCCGGTCGGTAGATCGGCACCTACGCTCCTCACGGCGATTGCTTCGTTGCCCATCTTGCGTGCGTCGACCGGCAGGGCGATACCACCGATCTCCGGGTCCAGGCTACTCGTGGCGCAGCATGCCCGGGACACGCTCGGCTCGTCTGCGTCGGGTCTCGGGTCGTCTCGCCTCGGCGACCCAGTTGATGTATTCCTGTTGGTGGGAGGGTGGAATACCCTCGAAACGCGCCCAACTCTCCGGATCGGCTTCCAGGACCTCGGCGAGCTCCCTCGGGACGGGGATCGTCATGCGACGAAGGTCTCACCGTCGGGCTGTTGCACGACGAAGGCGACCGTCAACGAGTCCCGACTCGGCCATTCGGCGAGCGTTTCGGCCACCCGCGCGTTCGCGTAGGTCTTGAACTGGGGCCAGGTCATCATCTCTTCCGGTCTGACGGCGAGCACGAGACCCGGACGAGCCAGCAGTTGGCGTCCGTCCCAATCGAAACCCTCCATCTCGACCACCGCGAGCCCGAGCTCCTCGCACTTGCGGATGAACCCTTCAGCGACGTCGCGAGGGAAGTACCCCTCTCCGTCTTCGCTGCGATGAGCGGCCTGCGGGTCGAACTCTCCGACCAGTTCCACGGTGGCCGGATCTTCGTCCTGCCACTCGTCCTCCTCCCGGACGGCGGCAGCTCTCAGCTCCGTGAACTCGCCGTCTTCGTACGCGTTCCCATCGACCATGCGTTCGGCCGTGTCCAGAGCGCGCTGTAGGTCCCTGATCTCGAGATCGTGGACTTCGCCGTCCCTCGACGGATAGACCTGGACGACGGACGTATCCCCGTCCCAGAAGACCATGCCGACGAACTCGTCGTCTCGCCACAGCTCAACGATCGGTCCGTCGAAGTCCTCGCGTTCTGTCTCGACGATACGCAGCGGGATCATGGCTCCATTATGCAGGGATGTGGCCCCGCGAGGAAAACGCGTCGGAGGGTGCGACCGGCGGTCGCACTCTCCGAGGCATTCCCCTGATCGATCGATCGGTCAGGAACCTGGTCCCAGCAGGGGGCACAGGAAGAACGCGTCACCGTCGTTCATCTCGCCGTCTCCGTTGACGTCGACCCACCAGCGACCACCGAGATAACCGGTGTCGCCGGGACCGTACGCCGTCACCAATCCGTCGGCCATCGGGACCAACTGCTGGAATCGCCCGTGCGCCGGGAGATCGGCGGTGACGATCGAATCGAAGGTCTCGCCGGTGCTCAGGACGGTGACCTGGAGGGTGGTTCCGGCCCGTCCCTGGGTCTCGCCGGGATTGGGCCCGTGCAGCCCGGCGAAGGCCGGCACGGCGAGAGCCGTGCTCAGGATCCCGATCACGAGTGCTACGAACAGTGTCTTGCGCATGGAAACGCTCCTTTGCTCGATGTCCCGCCGCGGTGACGGAACGATGCATACATTGCGGCACCCAGGTGAACGGGACGGGAACGAGGCCTGAACAAAACGTGAACACCGACACATGCGGGCGACAACCGCTCCGGAGCCCCGTACGATTCGACGATGCGAACCGCAGAACCCCAGCGGGGAACGGTGCTCGTCGTTGACGACGAGCCGATGGTGCGCGAGGTGGTCATCACCTATCTCGAGCGCGAGGGTTTCGTCGTCCACGAGGCATCCGACGGACGAACTGCCCTTTCGATGATCGAGACGACACGTCCGGATCTCGTGGTCCTCGACGTGATGCTTCCGAAGGTCGACGGCTTCTCCGTCCTGGGCGAGGTACGCCGCCACAGCGATGTTCCCGTCATCCTCCTCACGGCTCGTACCGAGGAGCCCGATCGGGTGCTCGGGCTCGAGTTGGGAGCCGACGACTACGTCGTGAAGCCGTTCTCGCCCCGGGAGCTCGCGGCTCGGGTGCGCACGGTGCTGCGCCGCACCCGCTCTCCGGAGCCGGTCGGGGAACGACTCACCTACCCGGGGATCGAGATCGACGGAGTGACCCGGGAGGTACTGGTCGAAGGCCATCCCGTCGAGTTGACCCCGAAGGAATTCGATCTCCTCGCGTTCCTCGCGGCATCACCGCGGCAGGTGTTCTCCCGGGGCCAGCTCCTCGAACAGGTCTGGGAGTCCTCCGTCGAATGGCAGGATCCTTCAACCGTGACCGTTCACATCAGAAGGCTGCGGCAGAAGATCGAGAAGGATCCCGAGCAGCCCCGCACCATCACCACCGCTTGGGGTGTTGGCTACAGGTTCGAACCTTGAGGGGGCTGCTGTGGGCCGTCGCCGCGATCGTGATCGGTCTCGCGCTGTTCGAGGTCACGATGCAACCGACCGCCGCGGATCGGGCGCAACTCGCGGTCATCTTCACGGTCACCGCGGCCGTCGGGCTGCTGGCAACCACCGTCTTGCCCCGATTGGCGCGGCGATGGACGACGATCCGATTCACTGTGATCGCCGTTGCCGTCACGTCGTTCTTGATCGCGGCGACCGGGCTCATCGTCGCCGCAGAGCAGATGTTCATCTCGGGTCACGACCTCACGCTGCTGCTCGTCGTGTTGGGGTTCGCCTTCGTCGCGTCGGTGGGGTTCGCCGTCGCCGTCGCCGGGCCGCTCATGTGGGACCTCGATCGCGTCGCGAACGCGGCAGATCGGGTGGGCGACGGAGATCTCACCGTGCGTTCCGGTGTTCGACGTGGCGATGAGATCGGCAGGGTCGCCGGAGCGTTCGATGCGATGACGGACGCCCTCGAGGACGCCGCCGACCAGCGGAATCTCGACGAAGAGTCGCGACGCCGGTTCTTCGCAGCCGTGGGCCACGACCTCCGCACGCCTCTGGCGTCGCTGTTGGCGGCCATCGAAGCACTCGAGGACGGAGTTGCCCCGGACCCGGCACGGTACTTGCACTCCATGGAGCGTGACGTTGCCGCGCTCAGCGCCCTCGTGGACGATCTCTTCCTCCTTTCGAGGATCGACTCTGGGTCGATCTCCATCCCATCGGAGCCGGTCGACGTCACCGAACTCGCCGATGAGGCGATCGAGGTGCTCCGACCCGTCGCGAACCGGGCCGGCGTCACCCTGCGTCTCGATGCGGACCGCCGCACCGTGGTGCCGGGGGGAACCGAGGCCGTGAGCCGGGCGCTGCGGAACCTGATCGAGAACGCTATCCGGCATGCGCCTCCCGGAAGCGAGGTCGTCGTCGAGGTTCGCAGCGCCACGGGAGCCACGGTGCGGGTCCTGGACCAGGGTCCGGGTTTCGATCCGGGGTTCATCGACCACGCCTTCGACCGGTTCACCCGCGCCGACGACGCGAGGAGCCGGGATACCGGGGGCTCAGGTCTCGGCCTGGCGATCGCCCGTGGCTTCGTCGATGCTCTCGGAGGAGAGATCTGGGCAGAACCGGGACCGGGCGGAAAGGTCGCGTTCCACCTCCCGGCAGGTTGATCAGCCCGATCGGGGCTAGTGCTCGATGCGAACGCCCCGCCAGAACGCGACGTGACCGTCGATCTCGGATGCTGCCGGTTTCGGATCGGCGTAGTACCAGGCCGCGCCGCGATTGGTATCGCCGTTCACGACGACGTCGTAGTAGCTAGCGACACCCTTCCAGGGGCATCTCGATCGCTGGGTGCTGTCCGTGAAGTACTCGGTGTTCAGCGCCTCGACGGGGAAATAGTGATTGCCCTCGAGCACGATCGTCTCGTCGCTCTCGGCGAGGACGACCCCGTTCCATACTGCTTTCGACATCTGGGCTCCTGGTCGGTTCGATCGAAGGTCCCAACCCCGACCACCGCCATGTCTATTCCCCAGCGCCGAGGTCGAGTCAAGATTGACAATCCTAGACTTAGATTATCTGGCATACATGTGCTATACTTGTGGGTGAACCTGAGGACCGCACAGCCGCCCGAACGAGGAGCCGGAAACGAACTCGATGGATATCAACACGTTCACCCAGAAAGCCCAAGAAGCCGTCATGACCGCCCGCGACCTCGCGGCGCGGCGACACAATCAGTACGTCGAACCCGAGCATGTCCTCGACGCGTTGCTGGCGCAGACCGATGGCCTGATCTACCCGCTGTTGGCGAAGCTCGACGTCCACGTGACCGACGTGCGCGGACCCCTCGACCGGGCGCTGGCCGCCATCCCCCAGATCCACGGCGGAAGTGAAGTTGCGTTCGCTCCGGCCACGTTCGAGGTCTTCGAAGCGGCCGACAACGAGCGACAAGCCCTGCACGACGACTACGTCTCGATCGAACACATCCTCCTTGCTCTCGCCTCGTCGTCGGGCACGACCGGCACCATCCTCCGCGACGCCGGTGTGACGAAAGACGCGATCCTCTCGGCGCTCACCGAGCTGAGAGGAAGCCAACGCGTCACCTCGCAGAACCCGGAGGACACCTACGCACCGCTCGAGAAGTTCGGACGGGACCTGACGGAGGCGGCACAACAAGGCAAGCTCGATCCAGTGATCGGTCGCGACGAGGAGATCCGCAGGGTCATCCAGGTACTCTCGCGCCGCACCAAGAACAACCCCGTCCTCATCGGCGAGCCCGGGGTCGGGAAGACCGCGATCGTCGAGGGTCTCGCCCAGCGCATCGTGGACGGCGACGTCCCCGAGGGCCTCAAGAACAAGCGCATCGTCGCCCTCGACATGGGAACGCTCGTCGCCGGCGCGAAGTTTCGCGGCGAGTTCGAAGAACGGCTCCAAGCGGTTCTCAACGAGATCAAGGCCTCCGAAGGCCGGATCATCACCTTCATCGACGAGATGCACACCATCGTCGGCGCCGGTGCGGCCGAGGGCGCGATGGATGCCTCGAACATGCTCAAGCCGATGCTCGCCCGCGGTGAGCTCCGCATGATCGGGGCAACGACCCTCGACGAGTTCCGCAAACACATCGAGAAGGACGCTGCTCTCGAGCGTCGATTCCAACCCGTTCTCGTGGAACCGCCGTCCGTCGAGGATGCCGTCGGCATTCTGCGCGGCCTGAAGGAACGTTACGAGGTGCACCACGGCGTGCGGATCACCGACGCGGCCCTCGTCGGCGCCGCCGCGCTCTCCGATCGGTACATCACCGGCCGGTATCTTCCCGACAAAGCGATCGACCTCATCGACGAAGCAGCCTCGAAGCTCCGGATCGAGATCGACTCGATGCCGGACGAGATCGACGAACTCGACCGTCGTCGGCGCCAACTCGAGATCGAGCGGCAGGCCCTGACGAAAGAGACCGACGCGGTGTCCATGGAACGTCTCGCCGCGATCGAAAAGGAGCTGGCGAACCTCACCGAAGAGCTCAACCGACTCAGCGCCCACTGGCAGCTCGAGAAGGATGCCATCCAGAACATCCGCGCCACCAAACAGGATATCGAGGACGCGCGGGCCGAGTCCGAGCGTGCCGAACGTGCCGGCGACCTCCAGCTGGCAGCGGAGCTCCGCTACGGGAAGATGCCCGACCTCGAGAAGAGCCTGGACGGCCAGCAGGAGCGCCTCGAGGAGCTTCAATCCGATGTCAGCATGCTCAAGGAGGAGGTCGACGAAGAAGACGTCGCCGAGGTCGTGAGCCGTTGGACCGGGATCCCGGTGTCGAGGTTGATGGAAGGTGAGATCCAGAAGCTCATCCACCTCGAGGAATACCTCCACGAACGGGTCGTCGGTCAAGATGAGGCCGTCGCATCGGTCTCGAACGCCATCCGCCGCTCTCGCGCTGGCCTCTCGGATCCCAATCGACCGATCGGATCTTTCCTGTTCCTCGGACCCACAGGGGTCGGCAAGACGGAACTCGCCCGGGCACTCGCCGTGTTCCTGTTCGACGACGAGCGGGCCATGGTGCGTATCGACATGTCGGAGTACATGGAAAAGCACTCGGTGAGCCGCCTCATCGGGGCGCCCCCGGGTTACGTCGGATACGAGGAGGGTGGTCAGCTGACCGAGGCGGTGCGACGACGTCCCTACTCGGTGATCCTCCTCGACGAGATCGAGAAGGCGAACCCCGACGTGTTCAACGCGCTCCTTCAGGTCCTCGACGACGGGCGCCTGACGGATGGGCAAGGCCGCACCGTGGACTTCACCAACACGGTGCTGATCATGACCTCGAACCTGGGCTCCGAGTTCATCGATCCCGATCTGCCCGAGGAAACGATCGAAGAGCGGGTTCTCGGCGTCGTCCGATCCCACTTCCGGCCCGAGTTCCTCAACCGGATCGACGATGTGATCGTCTTCCATCGTCTCAGCAAGGAGGACCTGCGTACGATCGTCGACATCCAGTTCGCGCAGATGCACCGACGTCTCGCCGACCGCAGGATCGATCTCGAACTGTCCGATGAGGCTGCCGACTGGCTGACCGAACATGGGTACGACCCGAGTTTCGGGGCACGCCCGCTGAAACGTCTGCTCCAGACCGCTGTGGCGGATCCGCTCGCCCTCCTGGTCCTCGACGGGACCTTCCATGAGGGAGACCGCGTGCTCATCGTGGTCGACGGCGACCACCTCGGTTTCGAGAAAGGCTGACGGGACCCGAAACAAGGCGGCGTCGACCCGTCGGGGCCAACGGACGGACGCCGTGGCGCCGTAGGGAAGAGAAACGGGTGGCGAGCCATCTCGCCACCCGTTCTGTCCCCCCGGTCTGGTTCGTTGCTCGGAATCTCGCGGAGACCGGCACAGAACGGCCGGAACCCATTCGCGCAACGGAAATCGATCTACCTGCCCTGCTGCCGGCCCTTACACCGGCCCTACTACCCGGCCAGAACGATCTGGCACCTGCACAGCAGTCTACACGGCCTCGATCAGGGCTCCGCCATCTCCGGGGAACGGATTCGGGGCGCGGCGATCGATCAGGGGTTGATGGGACCGCGTTCGATCATGACGTGGTTGTAGCCGAGGCCGTGGAGCAACTCCGAGACCGCAAGTTCGGCGTTCTCCTGCGCGGTCTCGAGGATCCCGGCGACCAGCGCCTGTTCGGTGAGGATCTGCTCGGCCTGGCGACGGGCTTCGGACTCGAGTTGAGGATCACCCTTGTGGAGGAGACCCGTGTCCCGATCGACGATCCGTGTCGCTTCACTGTCGAGGTAGCTGTAGGTGATCTCGGGTGGAGGGAGTCGAACGAGCACCGTTCCGTTCTCGCCGTCGACGACGAAGGAATCGGCGGAGAGCTCGCTGAGGTCGACACCGGCGCCGATGCGGGCAACCGCGAAGAGGAAGAGTCGGTCGCCACGCAAGACGTTCAACCATCCGTAGTCCTCACCCTTCTCGATCGTGGTGTGCTCGATCATCTCGACCGTCGTCAACTCCGAGAGCTCCTGGAGGCTCTCCACCACCGTCGGACCGACGTCCTCGAACGACTCCCCCACGATGAACGACGGCAGGGGAATGCTCCAATCAACCAACTTCAAGCCGGCGAAGACGATCCCGGCGAGAAGGATGCCCACGATGACGGCGGCACCGACCCGTTTCGTGGTGGTCACGGGTGCGGTTGCGGAAGCCATCCTCTGATCTCCAGATTCGAATGCGGAACGTACCCAGAAGCGTAAACCAGGGCGGGTTTACCAGGCATAAAGGCTGGATGAGCGCCCCGATTCGGCCACCGGCGCGCATTCCTTCTTCACAAGCTGCCTCATCCTTGATATATTGGTATCCAGGATATCGTGGAGAACAAGAGATAAACCCGGCCCACGGTTGGACGTGACCCGATGAGCGGGTTCGGCCGGGCGTGACGCGATCAACACCGAGGTTGCATGGATCACAGCTCGCAGTTGCTGAAGGGTGTACTCGACACGTGCTTGCTGGCGCTGATCGCCGAGGAACCCAGCTACGGATACGAAATGGCAGACAAGCTCCAATCCAGAGGGCTCGAACTGATCAGCGAGGGGAGCATCTACCCGACCTTGAGTAGGCTCCAGAAGGCAGGTCTCATCATCGGCTATCTCGTCGAGATCGACGGCCGGGGGCCGCCGCGCAAGTACTACCGCATCGCCGACCCCGGTCGGGAACGCCTCAACGAGTGGACCCGTGAATGGGAGCGGCTCAGTTCCGGGGTGACGACGGTGCTCCTGGAGAGCGGTGCCCTCGTGGCGTCCACACCCGGTGACCACATCGAGTTACGAACCGAAGGAGAGCAACGTGGATTCTGAGAACTTGCAGTGGATCTGGGTCGCAGCAGCGGTGATCCTCGCGATCGGCGAACTGTTCACCGCCGGATTCTTCCTTCTGCCGTTCGCGGTCGGCGCCGCCGCCGCTGCAGTGCTCGCCTTCCTCGGTGTTGGCGTGGTCTGGCAACTGCTCGTGTTCGTGATCGTGTCGGTGTCGTTCCTCGCGATCCTCCAGCGCTACGCCCGGACCGAACCCTCCGACACGCCGGTGCAGGCGGGTGCGGATCGGTACCACGGACGCATCGCGCTCGTGACCGAGGACATCGATTGGGAAGCCGGCACCGGGCAGGTCCGCATGGAGACCGAAGACTGGCGTGCCACCACCGAAGATCACGAAAGCATCTCGCGCGGCACAAAGGTCAAAGTCATCCGTGTCACCGGGACACGACTCGTCGTGGAACCGAGCGACGCGGACTGAGCGCACTCAACGATCGAAGAAAGCTCGAGAAGAAGGGACGGAAATGGAAGCAGCAGCAATCGTCGTATTGCTTTTCATCATCCTGCTCGTGGTCTACGTGGCACTTGCCATCAAGATCGTCCAGCAGTACGAAAAGGGGCTCGTCGAACGTTTCGGGCGCTACGAGAAGACGGTCGAACCCGGGTTCCACATGATCGTGCCGTTCGTCGAGAAGATGCAGCGGGTCGACATGCGAGAACAGGTCGTCGACGTCCCACCTCAGGAGGTCATCACCAAAGACAACGTCGTGGTGACGGTGGACGCGGTCGTCTACTTCCAGGCGACCGACCCGGTGAAGCTGAAGTACAACGTTGCCAACTTCATCCTGGCCGCCACCAAGCTGGCACAGACCAACCTGAGGAACGTCATCGGCGACCTGGACCTCGATCAGGCGCTGACGTCGCGCGACACGATCAACACCGAACTGCGCGAAATCCTGGATGAAGCCACCGACGTGTGGGGCACCCGGGTGGTCCGGGTCGAGATCCAGCGCATCGACCCGCCGGCCGACGTCACCCAGGCGATGCACCGCCAGATGAAAGCAGAACGCGACCGAAGAGCCCTCGTCACCGAGGCCGAGGGTGAAAAGCGATCCGAGATCCTCAAGGCCGAGGGTGTCAAGCAGTCACGCATCCTGGAGGCCGAGGGCCAGGCCGCGGCCATCCGCGAGGTGGCCGACGCGGACCGGTTCCAACTCCTGACCGTAGCCGAAGGCGAAGGCCAGGCCATCGAGCGAGTCTTCGCCGCGATCCACACCGGAGATCCCACACCCGATCTCATCGCGATCAAGTACCTGGAAGCCCTCGAGGGCATCGCAGACGGGAAAGCGACGAAGATCTTCCTCCCCCTCGAAACGAGCGGAGTCCTCGGCGCGGTCGCCGCCATCGGCGAGATGTTCTCCGAGAGTCGAGAGTCCTGAGTCGAGAGTCGACGCCTCATTTCCTCCTCCGGAGACGGAGGGGGAGGACGCGCAGGTCGCGACGCCCGAAAGCGCCCGAACGCACTACCACCACAACGGAGCTGCAAGCGCGGACCTCGCCCGCCACGAGACCCCCTCCGTCATCGGCTCAGAGCATCCGCTGACACCTCCCCCAACACGCGCTGGGCTCGCGGGGGGAGGAAACGAAGACCGCACCCACCTATCTCCTCGTCCGGAGGGAGACGAGATGGGCACCGTGCTCTGACTACTCGTCTCGGAGTTCGGCTTCCTCGGCCTCGTTGGTTTCGGGAGGATCGTCGTCTTGCTCGCCGGCGTCGGCTCGGGCTTCGGGGTCGACGCCTTGGGGTTCGCGGCGGCGTTGCATCCAGATGAAAACGACGGTGGCGCCGATGACCGCAGCCAGCGAGATCCAACCGTTCCGGCTCATCCCGAGGAAGCGGAAGGTCGTATCGGTGCGGAGCAACTCCATCACGAAGCGGAGTGTCCCGTAGAGCATCACGTACAGCGGGAACGCGGCTCCCTTGAAGAGCTTGCCCTTGTGCTCGAGGACCAGGATCGTCGGGATCACGATGAGCAGGTTGCCCAGCGCCTCGTACAAGAACGTGGGCTGGAACGTCTCGAACTGCTCCCAGCCGGGAAGCCGGTTCTCCGGGTCGATCTCGAGACCCCAGGGCAGATCCGTCGGTCTTCCGTACAACTCCTGGTTGAAGTAGTTCCCGATCCGCCCGATCGCCTGGGCCAGAGGAATGCCGACCGCGGCCGAGTCGCCGAACGCGAACACGTCGCCGTGCCACCGGTTCAGCAGGTAGATCGCGGCGAGGGCACCGGCGATCAAGCCGCCGTAGAGCGCCAGTCCCCCTTCCCAGATGGAGAAGATGCCCCAGGGCCGGTCCCAGAAGAAGTCGCCGGTGTGGGTGATGACGTAACCGAGTCGGGCCCCGAGAAAGCCGAGGACAACCGCCCAGATCGAGACGCGCTCGACCAGTTCCCCGGATCCACCGAATCTCACGTATCGGCGTTTCGTCACGATGACCGCGGCGATGACCCCAAGCGCGATCATGATCCCGTAGAAGTGCACCGTGAACGGGCCGACCTCGATGACGTTCCGAGACGGCGAGGGGATGGTGGCGAGGAGCGCGATCATCCGTATCGCTCTTTGAATTCCTTGAAGGCCTCCCACGCCTTCGGTCCGTACACCGTTGCCGGTCCGCCCTGCATCTGGATCGAAACGCCGATCATCTCGGCCATCTGCTCGGGGGTGACCCCCTTGCGCGCCGCAGCCCGGGCGTGACTGGCGATGCACCCCTCGCAACCTTCGACGATGGCGATCGCGATCGCGATCAGTTCTTTGGTTCCGCTGGAGAGGGCGCCGTCGGAGTACGCGGCATGATGGATCTGGGCGAAGCCCTCGTAGATCTCGGGGATCATCCCCCGCAGTTCCCTCGTCGGACCCTGGATGTCTTTGACAAGACTGTGATAGTGACCCATCGAACCTCCTGAGCGGGCCATGCTACGGCGTTCCAACCGCTGCGCCGTCCCTCGATTCCCGGTGACCGCCCCGGGCTACGCTGCGGCCCGGCTTCACCGTGCGGGGGAAGACATCGAGAGGAGCAGACGTGGACAGCAAACAGCAAGCGGCGGACCGGTTCTCGGACGTCGAACCGGAGCTGCGAGATCTCTCCCGATGGATGTACGACCACCCGGAGATCGCCTTCGAGGAGAAACAGACCTCGGCACGGCTGGCGGAGTATCTCGCGGACAAGGGATTCGAGGTCGAGTACCCGGCGTACGGTCTCGACACTGCCTTCGCGGCGAGGATCGGATCGACCGGTCCCGAGGTGGTGATCTGTTGCGAACTCGACGCACTTCCCGAGGTCGGCCACGCGTGCGGGCACAACATCATCGCGTCGTCGGCCATCGGAGCCGGCGTCGCCCTCGGCCCCTTGGTCGACGAACTCGGGTTCCGGGTGACGGTGCTCGGCACTCCCGCCGAGGAGATGTACGGGGGCAAGATCGATCTCATCCAGGCCGGCGCGTTCTCTGGGGCGGCCGCGGCGATGATGGTGCACCCCGCGAACGAGGACACGGTCGACAAGCCCTTCCTCGCGGTCACCCACATCGACGTCGAGTTCCACGGCAAGGAATCACACGCCGCGTTCAAACCGCAGGTCGGGATCAACGCCCTCGACGCAGCGGTGCAGGCGTACGTGAATATCTCGACGCTACGCCAGGCGCTCTACCCCACCGACAAGGTGCACGGTGTGATCACGTACGGTGGCGGCGCCCCGAACGTGATCCCGGCGTACACCGCCATGTCCTGGTACGTGCGGGCGGCGACCAAGGAACGCCTCGACGAGTTGTACTCCCGGGTGGTCGCCTGTTTCGAGGCCGCGGCCGTCGCTACCGGCTGCACCTATGAGCTCGAGCGGCGCGGTCACCCGTACTCGGATCTCCTCTCCAACGACGTCATGACGGATCTCTACGCCGCGAACTCCGCCGCCCTCGGCCGTCCGATGGGTCGCGGCGCCGACGTCGACCCGGGGGCGTCCGGTTCGACCGACATGGGCAATGTGTCCTACGAGGTACCCACCATCCATCCGATGCTCGACATCAAGGCGCTCCCCGCGGTGAACCACCAGAAGGAGTTCGCCGCGCACACGTTGTCGCCGACCGGAGAGCAGGCGATCCGCGACGGGGCCCTGGCGATGGCGTGGACCATCATCGACCTCGCCGCGGGCAACCGCTGGGATGACCTGGTCGGAACCGGCTAACAACGCGCTCCGCCTCAAGACGAACACCTAGTCTGCGGGAGATCCCATGAGCACGATCACGGACATCGACTGGTACAGCCTCGACCCGCAGCAAGCGTCCGACCGCCTCGAATCGACCTCCGCCGGTCTGTCGACCGACGAGGCCCGACGGCGTCTCGAGCGATTCGGACCCAACAAGCTCGAGGAACGCGGCGGCCGCCCGAACTGGCGGATCCTGCTCGACCAGTTCACCGGATTCCTCATCATCATCCTCATCGTCGCTGCACTGATCTCGCTCGCACTCGGAGACGTCCTCGACACCATCGTGATCCTGGCGATCGTCGTCCTCAACGGCGTGTTCGGCTACTTCCAGGAGTACAAAGCCGAAGAGGCCATGGCCGCCCTCCAACAGATGGCCGTGCCGCTGGTCCGCTGTAAACGAGATGGACGGGTCGTCGAACTGGGGGCGGAGGACATCGTTCCTGGAGACGTCATGATCCTGGAAACCGGGAACGTGATCGCCGCGGATGGCCGTCTCTTCACCGCCGTGAACCTCCGCGTGGATGAATCACCGCTCACCGGCGAGTCCGAACCGGTCGAGAAAGACGCGGCCGCGGTGTACCGGTCGGAGCGTGCCCTCGGTGACCGCTACAACATGGTCTTCATGGGCACGACGGTCACGATGGGCCGCGCCGAAGTACTCGTGACCGAAACCGGCATGAACACCGAGCTCGGCCACATCGCCTCGATGATCCAGTCGGTCGAAGACGACCAGACACCTCTGCAGAAGCGACTCGATCACCTCGGAAAGGTCCTCGCCGGCATCGCGTTCGTTCTCGTAGCCGTGATGTTCGGGTTCGGTATGCTCCGCGGCGAGAGCTTCGAGACGATGCTCCTCACGTCGGTCAGCCTCGCCGTCGCGGCGATCCCGGAGGCGATGCCGGCGGTGGTCACCATCGCACTCTCGCTGGGGGCCCAGCGGATGCTGAAACGCAACGCACTCATCCGCCGCCTTCCCGCCGTCGAGACCCTCGGCTCGGTCGGGATCATCTGTTCCGACAAGACGGGAACACTCACCGAAAACCGCATGACCGTCGTCGTGCTCGATGTCGCCGACACCGTCGTCGAACTGGGCCCCACCGACGACGGTGTCACCACGATCGACGAACCGCTCCCACCGACGATCGCCCTCGCCCTCCTCACCGCAACGCTGGACAACGACGCCGTTCTCGTGACCGACGACGAAGGGATCCGATCGGTCGGCGACCCGACCGAAGGTGCACTCGTCGTCTCCGCGGCGCGTTTCGGTCTCGAAAAGCCCGAACTGGAGAGAGCGATGCCCCGGGTCGCGGAAGCGCCGTTCGACTCGGCCCGCAAGCGGATGACAACCGTCAACCGGATGCCCCCGTCGGCCGACGATGTGCCGATCGGCCTGCGAGACCTCTGGGAGTCCCAGCCGAACGAGCCGGTGCCCACTTACGTCGGGTTCACGAAGGGCGCCGTCGACCGCTTGCTCGAGATCTGCACGGCCGTCTGGATCGATGGACGGGTTGTGCCCCTCGACGACACCTTCGAGCAACGGATCCGCTCCTCGGAGGAAGCCCTCGCCGGTCGCGGTATGCGCGTTCTCGGCACCGCGATCCGCTCGTGGACCGAGGTACCCGAGAAACCGTCGGCCCACGACCTCGAACACGATCTGGTCTTCGTCGGCATGTTCGGCATCATCGACCCGCCCCGTCCCGAAGTCACGAGAGCGGTCTCCACGTGCCGTGCCGCCGGGATCGACCCCGTGATGATCACCGGAGATCATCCTCTGACCGCACGTCACATCGCCCAACAGATCGGGATCACCGACAGCGACCTCTACCTCATCGGATCCGACCTCAACGCCCTCGACCAGAGCCAGATGATCGAGGCGACCGAACAGGTGTCCGTCTTCGCTCGCGTGTCACCCGAGCACAAACTCCAACTCATCGGCGCCTACCAAGAGAACGGTGAACTCGTCGCGATGACCGGTGACGGAGTGAACGACGCTCCCGCGCTCAAGAAAGCCGACATCGGTGTGGCCATGGGCATCACCGGCACCGACGTGTCCAAGCAAGCCGCGGACATCGTCCTCCTCGACGACAACTTCGCCACGATCGTTGCCGCCGTCGAAGAGGGACGGGTGATCTACGACAACATCCGGAAGTTCATCAAATACCTCCTCACGTGCAACACGAGCGAGATCGCGGTGATGATCATCGGACCGTTCCTCGGGATGCCGCTCCCCCTCCTCCCGCTCCAGATCCTCTGGATGAACCTCGTCACCGACGGCATGCCGGCGCTGGCTCTCGGCGTGGAGCAAGCCGAGGACGACGTGATGGCGCGCCCGCCGCGCTCGGCTACCGAGACGATCTTCGGCGGAGGGGTCCTCGGGTACATCGCCGGGTTCGGGGCTCTCTTGGCCGTGGTCTCTCTCGCCGTAGGGTTCAGCCTCTGGAAGGACAGCCCGGACGGTCCGTGGCAGACCGTCCTGTTCTCGACGCTGATCTTCTCCCAACTGGCCCTCGCCCTCGAGGTCCGTTCCGAGAAGCGTTCCCTGTTCTCGATCGGGCTCTTCTCGAACCGAGCCATGGTGGGCGCCGTGACGCTCGGGATCGCTCTCCAACTCGCGCTCATCTACGTGCCCTTCCTCCAGCGCGTGTTCGACACCGTGGCCCTGTCCGCCCCCGACCTCGCCATAGCCTTCGCCGCCGGCCTCGCAGTGATCATCGCAGTGGAGATACAGAAGCTCATCGCAAGGCGATGAGCTTCGTATCACGTATCACGTACTACGTATGACGAACCGGCCAGCGACCGCCTGTTTGATAGCTCTGGCGTCGCGAACCGTCAATCCGTGTCTCGGTGCGTGAGCATCGTGTCGTAGTACGTGATACGTAGTACGTGATACTCCGAGCGGAGCGAGGTCACAGGATCTGGGACAGGAACAGCTTTGTTCGTTCGTGGGAGGGGTTCGTGAAGAAATGTTCGGGAGTGCCGTCTTCGACGATCATGCCGTAGTCCATGAACAGCACCCGGTCGGCGACCTCTCGGGCGAAACCCATCTCGTGGGTGACGACGATCATCGTCATCCCCGACAGCGCGAGCTCCTTCATCACGTCGAGCACCTCTTTGATCATCTCGGGATCCAGCGCCGACGTCGGCTCATCGAAGAGCATGATCTTGGGTTTCATCGCGAGCGACCGAGCGATCGCGACCCGCTGTTGCTGGCCACCGGAGAGCTGGCCCGGGTACTTGTTGGCCTGTTCCGGGATCCCCATTCCTTCGAGCAGCTCCATCCCGGTCTTCTCGGCGTCGGCTTTGGGCTCCTTGCGGACCCATTGCGGCGCGAGCGTGATGTTGTCGAGCACGGTCAAGTGGGGGAACAGGTTGAACTGCTGGAAGACCATGCCCACCTCGGACCGGATCTTCTCCACGTTCTTGATGTCGTTAGTGAGCTCGGTCCCATCGACGATGATCGTGCCTTCCTGATGCGCCTCGAGGCGGTTGATACACCGGATGAACGTGGACTTCCCCGAACCGGAGGGGCCGATGATCACCACCACCTCCCGCTCCCTGACGGTGGTCGTCACCCCCTTGAGCGCCTGGAAGTCGCCGAACCACTTCTTGACGTCATCCGCGATGATGATCTCGCCACCGAGCTTGCTGCCGTTTTCTTGTCCGTTGTCCATGGAGCCTCCTAGAACCTTTCGATCACCGCTCGCCCACGCCGAGTTTCTTCTCGAGTCTCAGGCTGATCCGGCTGAACGTGAACGTGAACAACCAGTAGACGAGGGCGGCGAAGATCAGCGTCTCTTTGATCGATCCGAGGAAGCTGAACGGCTGACTCTGCGCCGGGATGACCTGTCGGGCGAGGTGGAGGAAGTCGAACAGGCCCACGATCGTCACCAGCGAGGTGTCCTTGAAGATCGCGATGACCTGGCCGACCAGCGCAGGGATGACCGCGCGGAGTGCCTGGGGCAGGGTGATGAACAGCGTCATCTGTGCCGTCGACATCCCGAGCGCCTTCGAAGCTTCGTATTGACCCTTGGGGATCGCCTGGAGACCACCCCGCACGTTCTCAGCGAGGTAGGCCGCAGAGAAGAACACCATGGCACCGATCGCCCTCATCACCCCGCCGATCTCGACACCCTCGGGCAACGACACCGGGAGCATGAGGAAAGCGATCAGAAGCCACGTGATGAGAGGCACGCCGCGGACGATCTCGATGTACACGGTCGACATGATCCGGAAGATCGGCATCGTCGATGTTCTTCCCAACGCCAGCAGAACCCCGATCGGGAAGGAGACGACGATCGCCGAGACAGACAACATGAGCGTCAGGGCAAGCCCGCCGACGAAAAACGAACCCGGGACCACCACCGTCGAGGGCGCGGTGATGATCACGAACAGGAACACCGTCACCGAGACGGCTCCCGCCCAGATCCCGAGGAAATTGCGCCGTCCGGAACCTTCACCGCCGAACGTGGGGGCGGCGAGCGCGAACACCGCGAGCAGGACCAACAGGAAGCGGAGCACGAACTCCATCGGGATCAGGAAACTGGCGAGCGCTCCAACCAGGATCACCGCTCCCAGTACGCGACCTCTTTCCCCGGCGCGCGAACTCGCGAGGTAGTTGAGGATCAGTCCGCCGACGATGATGAAACCGATGGCCACCGGGAGGTACCAGGCGAAAATCCGTCCGTAGTCGACGTCCGGATCCCGGAGGATCACGAGGACGATGACCGGATAGGTGAACACCCAAAGCGTGATGATCACCTTCCTGCCGAGAGCCTGAGGGACCAGGCCGCGCAACCACGCAACGATGAAATACACGACCACGGCAAGCACCATGATCACCGTCCACGGGATCCGGGTGCTCGTCGCGATCTTCTCGAACACGATGGTCTGCGCCCCTTCGACGTCGGCAGGCACCGGCAAGGGGATCGTCCAGAGGAGGACGATGAGACCGGCGACGATCGTGAGCACCACACCCATGATGGGAATGGCCGGTTGTTTCGCCCGCTCTCCTCCCACGGTGCGGGTCAGATAACCGACGACGCCGAAGACGAGTCCGACCGCGATCCACCACACGCGGCCGGTCATGCTGAACGGACCGAGAACTCCCCCGAGCGCCACCGCGCCACCGACACCGAGGAGGATCCCCCCGAGCCTGCGACGTGACATACGTCCGCCGATTCCGTAGAACGCAAGCGTCGCCACGATCAGCATCACCACGATCGACACGGAGAGCCACACTCGGGTGAACTGCTCGACCGGATAGGCCTGGACCATCAGCAACCGCATGTTGAAGGTGACCGCATCCCACCGCCGCGACGGGTCGAACACGAAGGCGAGCAGTCCGCGGTAGGCGAACAGCACGAGCAGGATGGAGAGAACGCTCATCACCGAACTCGCCGGCGTGGAGAAGAGGTTCTCCTTCAACCACACCCGAGGTCCCTGAGGGGGCGGCTCCGGCGCCAGTTCGAGGACCGGCTGTGCTTCGATACGGTCGGTCATATCAACGCTCCACGAGCATCATCTTGCGGTTGTAGTAGTTCACGATGGCCGAGATGATGAGGCTCAGGGTCAGATAGAACGCCATCCAGACGAGCACCACCGGCAGCGACTGACCGGTCTGGTTGATGAGGGTGAACCCGACGGCCGTGATGTCCGCGAACGCCACGGCGATGCCGAGCGAGGTGTTCTTGGTGAGGTTGAGGTACTGGTTGCCGAGCGGCGGAAGGATGATCCGGAACGCCTGGGGAAGGATGATGAGACGGAGGTACTGGCTCCGCTTGAGACCCACCGCCTGGGCAGCCTCGGTCTGGCCCTTCGACACGGCGAGGATGCCCCCGCGAACGATCTCGGCGATGAACGCCGCCGTGTACAGGGTCACCCCGACCCACACCGCGAAGAACGGAATCGACATCACCTGCCCGGTGATCCCGTAGTTGACGAAACCGGCGCCACGAACAACGACCTCCGGTCGCTCGAAGAAGAGGGGGGTTCCGCCCTGGCCGGCATCGAAGCTGTTGCCGATCCAGTCGAAGATGTTGCTGATGGCGACGCCGGTCAACTCGGCGATCGTGGCCGGTTCGCCGGTCGTGGTGGTGACCTCGAAACCACCGACCAAGAACGCGAGCCCGGCGATGACGAGACCGGAGAGGCCGGCGAAGATCACCCGGAACCAGTCGTTGTCGGTCAGTCTCCCGAATCCGGCAGGCGTGCGACGGGACTCGAAGAAGTTGCGGATCCACAACGCCGAGCCGACGATGGCCAGCAGCGCGATCACGATCGGATAGACGATGGGCGGCAAACCTTCGAAGAAATCTGCGATCGCGCGGAACACCGGCGCCATGAACGAGAGTGCGGGCCAGGCGAACCACCCGATCACCGCGAACACCAGCACCGTCACGAACCACGAGAGGATCGGATAGGTCGTCTTCCCGGTCTCCTCCTGGACCCGGTGTCGCCAGCGGGACACGTAACGGCCGGCGACGACGCCGGCGATCACGAAAACAAGCCAGGGCCAGAAGCCGCCGTCCCAGAACACCCACGCGAATGCGAAACCCTTGTTCGAGACCTTGAACCAGTAGGTGCCGAGGTCACCGTCGGTGAGGTCGGGAAGGGAGATGGCCAGGGCCGACCAGAAGAACATCTGGACCAGCAGCGGGATGTTGCGGATCGTCTCGACATACACCGTGGCGATGCGGTTCACGATCCAGTTCTTGGACAGCCGAGAGATGCCGATGAGGGTGCCCAGGATCGTGGCGGCGAAGATCCCGGAGATGGCGACCCGTAGCGTGTTCACCGCACCGACGATGAGCGCGCGCACGCCGCTGTCGGGAGAGGTGTCGATCCCCTCCCGGACGTTCACTCCGAAGGGATCCGAGAGCCAGTCCCATCCGAACGAAACGCCGGACTGATTGAAGTTCTGGAAGGCCTGGCTGCCCAAGATGACGAAAACCGCGGTCACGGCGACCAGAACCACCACCTGGGCAAGCCACTTCAGGAACGTGACGTTGCGCCAGAGCGGCGTCTTCTCGTGTTGCTCGACCTGAACCGTCAAGCCCTGCCTCCTCGTCGCCGACCCGAGCCGGTCGTATCTCCCAGCCGGAATCTAGACGAAACGAAGGCGGGGGCGCCAGTAGCGCCCCCGCCTTGCATCATTTCGTCGACCCGACCCTGATCAGCGGGCGGGCGGTGCGTAGATGAGGCCACCGTTGAACCACTGTTCGTTGAACGTGCCCTCGCGCTCCAGACCGAGCGGCTCGGTGAGGTTCTTGGCGAAGATCTCACCGTAGTTGCCCACCTGCTTGATCACCTGGAGGAAAGCGTCCGCCGACAGACCCATCGCCGTCTGTAGCTCGCCCTCACCACCGAAGAGCCGAGCCAGCTCCGGAGTGTTCTCCATCGTGCTGTCGACGTTCTCCGACGTCACCTCGTTTTCGTCTGCGATGAACAGGGCGTACACCGTCCAGTCGATGACGTCCTTCCACTGCGAGTCGTTCTGCCGGACCAGGGGGCCGAGGGGCTCCTTGGAGATCGGGGCCGTCGGGAAGATGACCCAGGTGTCGGCACCAGCGGTGCCGGCGTTCTGCTCGGCGGCACGGTTGCCGTAGAGACCGGAACCGTCCGTGGTCAGAACGTTGCACGTACCGGCCTTGAACTTCTCCATCGCCTCCGGGAACGTCTCCACGGTCTCGAGGGTGATGGTCACCCCGGCAACGGCGGCGCCTTCGGTGATGTTCTTCTCCGTCGTGGTGCCTGCGTTGGTGCAGACCACGGCGCCATCGATGGCTTCGAAGCCAGAATCGGGCGTGAGGCCGGAGAGCACCGCTGGATCGGCCATCATCTGCTGACCGTCGAAGAACGTGGTCGGGGCGAAGTCCAGGCCGATGTCGGTGTCGCGGCTCTGGGTGAAGGTCGTGTTCCGGATCAGGACGTCGATCTCGCCGTTCTTGAGCGCTTCGAATCTCTCGGCCGCGGTCAGGTCGCGGAACTCGACGGCAGTGGCATCGCCGAGCACTGCTGCTGCGACGGACCGGCACAAGTCGGCATCGAACCCGATGGTGTTACCGGATGCATCCGTCTCGGACATCCCGACGGAGGTGCCGCTGACGCCGCACTTGAGCGTGCCCCGGTCCTGGACCTCTTTGAGGGTGGCCCCGGCAGCGGTCGTCTCTTGCGCAGCTTCGCTGTCGCCTTCCGTCGCGGCCGCGGTCGTCGTCGTCGTATCGTCACTGCTTCCACTGCTGCACGCGGCGGCCACGAGCGCCAACACCGCGAACAGCAAAGCGAATCGCTTCATCATTCTGAGTACCTCTCTCCTTGATATCTGTTTGGGAAGGGGCATCTCATTCGAGGTGCTCCCACATTCTCCCAGGCTCCCCCGGGGAACTAACGGAAGAACCTAGTCATGCGACATCCCCCGTGACAAGCGTTTGTGATCCGGCCTCCGGCCCCGAGCGCAGCGAGGCCTCAGATCCCTTGGGCGTGGAAGAAGATTCTTCGCTCTCGGGGTTGGTCGAGCTCTACGTAGAGGATCCGCTGCCACTGACCGAGGAGCACCTCGCCGTCGACGATCGGGACCGTGACCGACGGTTGTCCGGTCAGGAGTTGGCGACAGTGCGCGTGACCGTTGATGTACTCGTCTTCCTGGAGGTTCTCGGTGCGGATGTCGTGGTCGTCGTGCTCGTAGTAGGCGTCGACCGGAACGACGTCGCTGAGAACTCGACGGAAGTCGTTGAGAAAGCCGGTCTCGGCCTCGTTGATCACGATCGTTGTCGTCGTGTGCGGCGTGTAGATCGTGATCTGTCCGTGGCGTACCGAGGATCGTTTGACCACGTCGCGGACGATCGCGGTGAAGTCCCAGAACTCCTCGGAATCGGTCGTCGTGAAGTGCATCGCCTCGGTCCTGATCGGCGGTGCCTCCGAGTCGGCGAGCACGACGGTGTCGCCGACTGGATCCTTCGTTGCTTTGCGGATGGTGGTGCGTTCTTCCACAGCGCGTCCCGGGGTTCGATGCGAGGCCGGGCGAAACCCTAACCGGAGAGGCAGCCTACCGGCGGTCATCCACCGACGCCATCTCGAGATCGGTCGAGCGGCGACCCCCGGTACAATCCGCTTCCCCGATCGGAGGAATGGTATGGCGGCGACGGTGATTCTCGGCGCCCAGTGGGGCGACGAGGGTAAGGGCAAGGTCACCGATCTCTACTCGGAGTCGGCGGACGTGGTGGTCCGATATCAGGGAGGCAACAACGCCGGTCACACGATCGTGGTCGATGGGGAACGTTTCGCGTTGAGCCTCATCCCATCCGGAGTTCTGTACCCGCAGGTGACACCGGTGATCGGGAACGGGACCGTGATCGATCCGGCAGTGCTCCTCCAGGAGATGGAGACGCTCCGCTCCCGCGACATCGACCCGGATCGACTACGCGTGTCGGGGAACGCTCACGTCATCATGCCGTACCACCGCAAACTCGACGCGGTCCTCGAACGGTTCCTCGGCGAACAGCAGATCGGCACGACCAAACGCGGGATCGGCCCTGCCTACATGGACAAGTACTCCCGCCACGGCATCCGAATGCAGGACCTCTTCGATGCGAAGATCTTCCGGGCGAAACTCGAAACCAATCTCAAGGACAAGAACCGGCAGCTGACCAAGGTCTACAACCAGCTGCCGATGGACCTCGACGAGATCTACGACGAGTACCTGGGTTACGCCGACCAGCTCCTCGAATACGTCACCGACACCTCTCTCCTCGTGTGGGAAGCGATCCACAGCGGGAAGAACGTCCTCTTCGAGGGAGCTCAGGGGACGCTGCTCGATATCGATCACGGAACGTACCCGTTCGTGACGTCCTCGAACCCCACCGCGGGAGGGGCGTGCACAGGTTCCGGCATCGGACCCCGCGACATCGACCGCGTCATCGGTGTCACCAAGGCCTACATCTCACGCGTCGGCACCGGTCCCTTCCCGACGGAACTCCACGACGAGATCGGCGATGCACTGATCGACATCGGTGGCGAGTACGGCGTCGTGACCGGGCGGCGTCGCAGGTGCGGCTGGCTCGATGCCGTCGCCCTTCGCTATTCCGCGCGTGTCAACGGCTTGTCCGAGATCGCCCTCACCAAGCTCGACATCCTCTCTCACTTCGACACGATCAAGATCGCGGTCGCGTACGAATCCCTGGGGGAACGTCATGCCGAGTTCCCCCGGCAACAGCGGGTGCTCTACGACTGCGAACCGGTGTACGAAGAGATGGCGGGGTGGAAGACGGACATCTCGGAGGCCCGGGAGTACCGAGACCTCCCCGAGGCCGCGCAACGTTACGTCGAACGCGTCGAGGCTCTGGCCGGAGTTCCGATCACCTCGGTCGGGGTCGGGCCCGGCCGTGAAGCCACGCTGAGCCGCGGCTGACCGCTCCTGATGAGGGTTCTTCTCCTCGGTGGCGGCGGCAGGGAGCACGCGATCGGGTGGAAGCTGTCCCAGAGCCCGCACCTCTCGATGCTCCTCTCGGCCCCGGGGAACCCGGGGCTCGCCGCGCTCGGTCCGATCGTCCCCGGATTCGATGCCGAAGATCCGGTCGCGGTGGCCGACCTGGCCGACCGCGAAGGGGCCGATCTGGTCGTGGTCGGGCCCGAAGCCCCGCTGGCGGCAGGAGTGGTGGACCTCCTCCACGGTCGCAAGGTTCCCGTGTTCGGACCGAACCGGGCCGCCGCTCGACTGGAGAGCTCGAAACAGTTCGCCAACGCGATGATGGAGCGGGCCGGAGTCCCCACCGGTGCATCGGCCTCCTTCACCGACGAAACGAACGCGATCGCATACCTCGAGTCCGCGCCGGGCCCCTACGTCGTGAAAGCCGACGGGTTGGCCGCAGGCAAGGGCGTGCTCGTCACCGATCGGATCGACGAGGCGGCGACATGGGTACGCCGTTGTCTCAACGGCGGTTTCGGCGACGCCGGCCGTACCGTCGTCGTCGAGGAGTTCCTCGACGGCGAAGAGGTGTCGGTGTTCGCGCTCAGCGACGGTGAGCGATCCCTCCCCCTCGACCCCGCACGGGACTACAAGCGGCTCCTCGACGGAGATCTCGGCCCCAACACCGGAGGCATGGGGAGCTACGCACCCGTCGACGACCTCCCTCACGACCTCGTCACCGAGACGCTGGCCCGGGTGATCGATCCGGTACTCGGAACGCTTGCCGCCGATGGCGTGACGTACCAAGGGTTCCTCTACGCCGGGCTGATGCTCACCTCCGCAGGCATCGAGGTTCTCGAGTTCAACTGTCGATTGGGAGACCCCGAAACCCAGGTCGTGCTTCCCCGACTCGAGGACGACCTCCTCATCCTGCTCAGCGCCGGGGCGGCCGGCGATCTCCCGAGCGATCCGCTCCATTGGAGTGATAGGGCTGCCGTCGATGTCGTCCTCGCGGCCCCCGGCTACCCCGAATCCCCGAAGAAGGGCCTTCCCATCACCGGCCTCGCCGCGGCGAACCGCAGGGACGACGTGCTGGTGTTCCATGCGGGGACCGCCACAGCCACAGATGGGGAGGGTCTGGTCACGTCGGGCGGGCGAGTCCTCAACATCGTCGGCCTCGGGGCCACGCGAGAGGAAGCACGGGCCGTGGCCTACGACGCCGCGATGACGGTGGACTTTCCCGGCAAGCAGATGAGAATGGACATCGGCACGTGAACCGTCGCTTCCCCTCGAGGCGCGGGCCCGAGCACCGACTGGAGACGAGATGCGAGTAGCGGTCTTGATGGGTTCGGAGAAGGATCTCGCGAAGATGCAGGCCTGCATCGAGGACGACCTCCTCATCCTGCTCAGCGCCGGGGCGGCCGGCGATCTCCCGAGCGATCCGCTCCATTGGAGTGATAGGGCTGCCGTCGATGTCGTCCTCGCGGCCCCCGGCTACCCCGA
>PVMS01012487.1_pt1 | contig 35633 bp, 39 predicted proteins | sample 1853461 | NCBI WGS metagenome assembly PVMS01 (sample SAMN08582032, study PRJNA380276) | Marine sediment metagenome, whole genome shotgun sequencing project. | isolation source: ocean sediment barecode stripped | collected 2017
ACTATATCAGTATGCCGTCCAGCTTATCAAAAAAGGTAAGGCCTATGTTTGCAGCTTGAGCACCGAGGAAATCAGACAATACCGAGGCACTCTGACTGAGCCGGGCAAGGAGAGCCCCTTTCGCACACGTTCGGTCGAAGAAAACCTGGATCTGTTCGAGAGCATGCGGGCTGGAGAATTCGAGGACGGCACGCACGTACTGCGAGCTAAGATTGATATGGCATCGCCGAATGTAATTATGCGTGATCCGACTCTCTATCGCATTAGAAGGGTGCCACATTACAGGACGGGCAATAAGTGGTGTATTTATCCCATGTACGACTTTGCCCACGGTCTATCGGATTCCATCGAAGGGATTACACACTCCATTTGTACGCTGGAATTTGAAATTAATCGCCAGTTGTACGACTGGATACTGGATGAATTGAACGTCGATTGTCATCCCCAGCAGATCGAGTTCGCACGCCTTAATCTCAGCTATACCGTGTTGAGCAAACGCAAACTTGTTGAATTGGTGGAAGGTGAATATGTCTCAGGTTGGGACGATCCGCGAATGCCGACCCTGAGCGGTTTGCGGAGGCGCGGTTTAACACCGGAGTCGATCCGCAACTTTTGTGAACGCATCGGAGTGGCAAAGCGGGATAGTATGGTCGATATTGCACTGCTCGAGTACAGCGTCAGGGAAGATTTGAATAAAAGTGCGCCGCGTGTAATGGGAGTGTTGCGTCCGCTGCGGGTGGTCATAGACAATTATCCCGAAGACCATGTGGAGGAATTAGATGCATTGAACAATCCCGGGGACCCTGAAATGGGGTCACGGAAAGTTCCTTTTTCCCGCGTACTGTATATCGAACAGGACGATTTTCAAGAGTCTCCGCCAAAAAAGTTCTTCCGTTTGGCCCCAGGTCGAGAGGTGCGGCTGCGGTATGCATATTATATCACATGCGTAAAAGTTGTTAAGGATGAACATACAGGCCAAGTTGTTGAGCTGCACTGCACCTATGATCCGGAGACACGCGGCGGTTCATCTCCTGACGGACGCAAGGTCAAGGCTACGTTGCACTGGGTTTCGGCGGCCCACGCCATCGAAGCCGAAGCACGCCTGTATGATCATCTCTTTATAAAAGAGAATCCTTCCGATGAAAAGGATGCTGATTTTAAAGAGTTTCTGAATCCAAACTCTTTAGAGATATTGACTTGCTATGTTGAACCGAGTCTGGCAGGTGCTGCACCGGGAAGCCGTTGCCAATTCGAGAGGATCGGTTATTTTTGTGTAGATTACGTAGATTCTTCCGACAATAAACTGGTATTCAACCGGACTGTGACGTTACGTGATACCTGGGCCAGAATGCAGAAAGCACGGCATCAAAAGAAAAAAACCTAAACCCTGTAATCGTCGAGTTTGCCGGGTTTAGGCTTGATGTAACATTTGCAGCTCTTTGAAGACATTATCTCATTCAGGTGAATGCTTGTGGGGCACTTTTGCATAAAGCTAAATTAATAAGGAATGATAAGTACCCTGTTATTTTGGAATCTCTACACTGGTGGCAGTTCGTAAAATTTGAACAACTTGGTTGCGTCCCTTCCCCTTTGCGGAGTACATGGCTGTATCTGCATTATTAATCAGGCTTTCAATATCTTTCCCATCCTCAGGAAAGGTTGCGATGCCCATGCTAATTGATGGATTTGGGAAATTGTCCAGTTGGATTTGAGAGAATTTTTTTCTCAACCTATCTGCCAGAACATAAGCCGCTTTTTTGTCTGTTTCAGGAAGAAATATCACAAACTCTTCACCACCATATCGCGCTACAAGATCCTCTTGCCTCATATTTTTTTGCAAAAACTTCCCCACTTCTTTGAGGACCCGATCTCCTGCGGAATGGCCGAACATATCGTTAACATTCTTGAATTTGTCAATATCAGCCATAATAACTGAGAATACTTTGTTATGTCGTTCAGCCCTGTATAGCTCATCCTGAAGCCGCACCAAGAAATAACGTCGAATATACAGTCCTGTCAAGAAGTCGGTTACAGCCATCTCCAGAAGCTGGGCCTTATTTATGGCCAGTGCCGCCTGGTCAGTAATGGCCTTCAACATCACCAGGTCTACTTCAGAAAAGTGAGTCTCATCCCGTTTATTGGTGACATTGATGACGCCGATGACGTCTTTGTAAACGACTATGGGGAGGCAGGCGATAGAACGGGTAAAGGAGGAATCCGCTTCGATGAACTGTTCGTCGCCTTGAATATCATTTAATATTATAGGTTCAGCCGTTTGCAAAACCCGCCCGGCCACACCTTCGCCTGGTTTAAAGCTTTTGCACTTGACTTGTTTGTTGTTTATTTTTTCCTGATAGCTCTTATCTGCCAAGCCCTCTATGATGCTGACACTCAATTGATCGGTGTCGTGATTGTAAAGCATGATGGAGCCCTTTTCCGCCTTAGTTATCTCAAGAGCCTGCGTCATGATGTATTTGAGAAGGTCTTTCAGGTCACCGATATGGGTCATAGCCCTACTGATCTTTAAAAGATAAGAAAAATTTTGGAGGATTTTGTTCAATTCTTTCTTTTCATTTTCTTGATTAAAAATATTAGTGAAGGCGTTTAAACAGGTCGAGGCGTGGTTGGCGATATGTTTAATATAATTTAAATCAAATTCATCAAAAGATTGGTCGTTGCCCTTTTTACCAATTGTCAAAAGACCGATCACCTTGTTTCTCATGACAAAAGGAACCCACAATTCGGAACGCAACTTTTTCAGATGGTGGTTTTCTAAGAGCTCCGGGAAAATAGGGTTGCCGGAAATGTCATTGACGGGGAAGGGGTCTTTTCGAAGGATTTCTTGCCAAAGAGGCCCATCATTCCTGTTAAATGAAATAACTAAATCATCAAGGCCATGGCTGAAGACCGGCTCAAAATTTTTGGTATTATGATGATAAACGAAAATGGCCAGAGTACGGACTTTAAATTTTTCCCTAATGAAACCTGATAAAGCAGAATATAGTTCCATAGGATCATAGATGTTGCTTAGCACCTGATTCACATTAAGAAGACTCTCTAGTTCATCAATACGATGTCTAAGACTCTTGGTTTCATCGGAAGTCTTCTCGGAACGATTCGTCGGCATATTTTTTAACCAATTGTTCACGATTATGTTTTTCATCCGCGGTTGCAGTTCATTGCATTGTGCTTTTCGACAAGCAAGGCCAGAGAAGTAATAAGTTTCTTCATTAAAAAAGGGTTTTTCAATATAGTCATTAACGTCGATTCGGGATGCCCGTGAGGCGACATCATCACCGCCATAGGCAGTGATTAACACTTTCACCGTGTTCGGTTGATAGACGTTTGCCTGTCTGAAGAACTCCAGACCATCTATCCCAGGAAGCTTTAAATCACTGATGATGATGTTGAAGCTCTCCTTCTCAAGTGTGCGCAGGCCTTCTTCAGCTGTTGCAGTTGCCTGAAGGAAGCATCCCTTATTCATGAAAGCCAGGCTCAAAGCGTCACGGATCAACTCATTATCGTCAACGAGCAGGGTCTTCATTTTGGCCAGTTTGCGGAATGGATCCACTTTTTTCCTTATAATAGAAGTTGAAACTAATATTGTACACTTTGTATTAATATATTGTATTGATCAAATTAAGAAGCAATAAATATGCCAGGAAGAGCATTTTTTTGCATGCTAATAAAATCAAATGGTTACGGTTTTCAAGGAAATTTTTGAACTTTTTTGGAGGCTGGAGTGAGTAATATACCCCACAAAGTGGGCGAAATGACCCAAAATCATGTTCTGCGGTGGGCTATTAAATTGCAAAGTGAGGTATCTTAAGTACGGAGACCACAAGTATGATTATTTTGGCCCTTGGAAAGGACCTTACTAAAAATGGAGTTTCCAGTGGTAATTCAAATCAGTATTTACAATCAGTCAAATTTATGAATTATAGTTATTGTCACAAAATTGTTCCCACAAAACATTGTGAAAATAATAAAGGAGATAAAAAATGAGTTCAAACACACCGACCAGAGAAGAGGCTTATAAACTATTGACGAAATATAATAAAAATGAGGGCCTTATTAAACACGCATTGGCTGTAGAAGGGGTTATGCGCTATTTTGCCAGCAAACGTGGAGAAGACGCAGAAAAATGGGGTATTATCGGTCTAATCCATGACCTCGATTATGAACAGTTTCCGGATGAACACTGCCGCAAGACAGAGGAAATCCTCAAGGAAAACTCCTGGCCCCCGGAATATATACGGGCGGTGGTCAGTCACGGCTGGGGGATCTGTTCGGATGTTGAGCCCCAAACTGAACTTGAAAAAATTCTTTATGCTGTCGACGAACTGACCGGTTTGGTGGTGACAACGGCCCTGGTTCGCCCTTCTAAAAGCGTTATGGATCTAAAGGCCAAATCCGTAAAAAAGAAATGGAAAGACAAAAGATTCGCAGCCGGAGTCGACCGTTCCATTATTGAAAAGGGTGCCAAAATGCTGGATGTGGAACTGACAGATCTTATTACGGACACGATTATGGGTATGCGGGAAGTCGCTGAAGAAATCGGTCTGAAGGGTACCTGATAATCGCGAACTTGGCAGAGTAATGAAAGCCTACTTCAAATCTTTTGTGCCTTGTACCAATTCCGGCTTTTACAAGACGAGCCTGTCGCCGACAGGACATTTAAGATACAATGCCGTGATTATTATCAACATTATCTATCTGCAAATATTGTATTGTTGATTTTTATTTTTTATTATGTTAAATGACTTGCAAGGTCTGTTTTTTTTCATCTGGGTGAGCGTTTCTTGTGATTTATTAATGCTGCCAGGACATTAAATCGTTTAAAACTGGTGCAGATTGAATCAAGCCACTAATTGCTGAATTAAAAAACGGGAGAATACAATGAAGAAGGCGAAGAAGAGTAGGACTGTTGTAGTGATAGTATTTCTTTTAGCGGTAATTGGAGCAACAATTTTATTTTTTCGCTCGGCGGAACAGAAGGTTAGCAAAAGTCAGGTAAGTTTAGAGGATCAGTTTCAACAATTAAGAATAAAAAAATGACAGAAATTTGCTGAACCTTCAAGATTTATTATGATTTATAAATATTCCGTCCGCTTTCGGCGGGGAGCTTCATTTTGCCAATACACACTTTACCTTCTTTTTTTTAAAAGTTTGCCCTTTATTGACTGAAGTAGAGGTTTATTGATTCGAACTTTCAGATAAAGGTCTCCTGGAGTTCCCCCGCCTTTTCCATCCTCTCCCATTCCCGCCAGCCGTATTTGCTGTCCTTCCTTTACACCGGGTGGAATATTGACAACCAGCTTCTTAGACCTTTTCCGGAGAAAATACGCGTAAGGGCCTCCTTCCTGGGCCTGCTGGGGGCTCAGTTGAATCACATCGTTGATGTTATCGCCATTTACCGGCAGTTCAATGCCGCTGATTTTCTTTAAAACAAATCGGAACAGTTTTCCCAGGTTGCCCGGTGGAGGAAACTGCGATTGATCGTACATGGCTTTTCTCAAGGGACCGGTAAAAAAAAAGCCCCCCGCAAAAACCCCGGGCTTTTTAAATTCAAAGGTCCGGTATCCCTTGCCGTAAGATTCTCTGAAAATGTCGTCAAAACTCCTGAACCCGAATGCCCTGGCCATTTCCTCAAAAATATGGTTGATATCCGAACCGCTGAAAATGTCATGTTCTGAATAATTTTTTCTAAAATGACTGTAGGCAGAAGATCCGAATTGTTGCCTCAATGCATCATATTCACGTCTTTTCGCTGGATTCGAGAGGACAGCGTAGGCTTCATTAAAATGCTTCATTTTTTCAGAAGCTTCCTGGTTTTCCTTGTTGCGATCCGGATGGTATTTAAAGGCCAGCTTCCGGTATGCTTCCTTGATCTGCTTAGAGCCGGCATTTTTATCCACACCTATAATCTGGTAATAATCTTTTTGTGACATTATTTCTTTTATTTCAAGGCTTTGCTATGGGCTCATCCCGAATCCTAAAGCTCCAGATAATCGCCTGGTTTTATAACTATCACTTTAGCCGAGGTTTCCTTTTTTACTTTATCAGCCCAGGCGTGCGGGTCCTGTTTGATCATATCAAAAGTATCGTAGTGAATGGGAACCACCTGTTCCGGTTCGATAAGCTTTACCGCCCTCAGAGCGTCGTCGGGCCCCATAGTAAAATTGTCGCCGATTGGTAAAATTGCCAGGTCGATCCCCTCTTCACCAATAAGCTTCATATCATAGAAAAGACCGGTGTCGCAGGCGTGATAGATCTTTTTCCCCTGGATATAAAACAGAAAACCGCACGGGTTACCGCCATAGGTGCCATCCGGAAGGCCGGATCCATGGTGGGCAATGGTCAATTTGACCCGGCCCCAAGGATAATCAAAACCACCTCCGATGTGCTGGGGATGTGCGCTTTTGACTCCCTGGTTCACCATCCAGTTATGAATTTCAGCATTTGAGATCACGGTTGCACCGGTTCGTTTGGCAATTTCTACGGTATCTCCTAGGTGGTCTCCGTGCCCGTGTGAAACTAGGATGTAATCTGCCGCGATCTCATCGGCATTAATTGGTGACAGGGGATTACCGCTAAAGAATGGATCAACAAGCAAATTTGTTTTGTCAGTTTCAATCAATAAACAGGCGTGACTGTACCAGGTAATTTTTAGTGTCATTGGAACCTCCTTAGTAATAACGCAATTTTTATTGAACTATTATAGTCTGAAATTTAAAACTTGAGTTATATTTAGGCAGAATTTATTAAAATCGTATTATTATACCATTCTGTTTGATTTTTTTCATGAGAAATTTGTGGCGAGAAGCATGAAATCGAAAATATTAATGAAATATTCTGGTTAAACATCTCGTCCTACATGAAACAGTAGTATCAGTTTTTTTTGTTTGAAGTGAATCACCAGAATGCCCGTGACGATTAACAACAGGGCGATGAGAATATTAACGGTAATAGGTTCTCCCAGAATCAGCCCCCCCAGCAAAACCCCAGAAATTGGCATGATAAAAATAAAAGAATGCAGCGCTACGGCCCCGTATTTCTTAAGCAGCGTAATCCAGGCAAGAAAGCCGAAAGAAGCCGTTACAAGGCTCTGATACAAAAGAGAGCCTACGATTTTTGCGTCCAGATGGGCGATCATGGCACCGTCCCACAAAAATCCTTCAAGAAAAAAGATAAGTGCTGAAAATATCATAGGATAAAGCGCAAGATGAAAAGGTTTATAGGCGTGTATAATCCTTTTTGTATAAACTGCGTTGCAGGACCAAATAAAAGCGGCGGCGAGGATCATAAGATCTCCGATTTGAAAATCGGCGGAGACCCCCTTTTTTTCAAGAAAAACAAAGGCCACGCCGGTAAATCCCATCAAGATTCCGAGGATTTTTCTTTTGGTAATCCGGTCACCGGGAATAAAATAATGGGCCAGGAAAAGTGTAAAAAAAGGTTGAAGATTGATCAGCAGAACCGTTCGGGAAGCATTGGTTTTGCTAATTCCAAGATAGAACAGTGACAGTTGTACTGTAAAAATCATGGAGATAATCAGCAGCTGACTAACCTGTCCCTTCCTGATATTGAATGATCGTCCGGTAATGCGAGCCCACAGAGCAATCACCACGGAGGCGATGCCGAAACGGAGTCCGGCGGTTGTGAATACACCAAGCCCGGTAAGGCTGATTTTAATTGCGACGGCATTGGCTCCGAAAAGCGCGCATATACAAGAGGTAAAAATAACCGCTGAAAAGGAAAGGTCCTGATTTTGTGGTGTATGGTCAGTCATTGCCCTCTTTATATTCGTAAGCCACCCTGTATCCTTCTGAATCCAACGACTCGATCGCCTTTATAAGACTACCCTCCTTCACCAGAAGATAATCGGTGTCATAGGTGGACATGGCAAAAATCGAAACACCCGCACGGGCAAGAGGCAGAGCCAAAGACGAAAGAATCCCTGTTTCTGAAAGATCTAAAGGTCCTTGCACCTTAAGGCATCTCCATCCTTTATTACTTGACTTATCACCTGGGATCAGCGCTTCGGTGCAGACCACGGACAATTCATCCGGGGTACGGGTGACAGAAAAAAAGGAAGATTTATATACCCAGTCAGGAACAGAAATGTCCGGCTCGAGCCGGCAGATGCCATAGCGATCGGGCAGAACGATCAGGTTAAGCCTTTTTATTTGCATAGCAGCCCATTTTTCTTTTATTAACGGGTAGAAATAAAGTAGAAATAACTTCATCCCCCAAATGTCATCAGTCAGGTTAACAGTTAATTAAATTTGCAATTTGAGAATTCACTATTTCTCCGTTCCTTGTTTTAAAAGAGTCCATTCAACATCAAGGTTGTTTTTGACGACAGAGGCAATGTGATTGTCGAATAAAAAGTGTTCTATGAACCACTTTTTGTCATCGTAGTCAACGATAAGATTGTAATCGTCAATTATCCGTGAAATGCGGCATTTTGAAAGATCTCTGATACCGGTTCCGGAAGCCTTGAGCACCGACTCTTTTGATGTCCAGTAGCGATAAAAAAGTTCGAACGGATCTGTGTCTGACAGCGCCCATTCTCTGTCATGGGCTGTTTTTTTGAAAAGACCCTTTGAGCAGGGCCGGATTTTCTCAATATCGATTCCTATACGTGTTGAAGCAATCACGCCGCCGACATAGCTGGGTTTGTGGGTAAGAGACCAGTAATTTCCGTCAAACGGCAAGGGTGCGCCGCTTTCATCCTTTAATAGATCGCTTAAATGAACACTGCTCTTTCGAGCTGATATTTCAAGTGCTCTTCTGGCATGATAGCTTAAGTTTACAACCATTTCCCTGCCGGTAAGGCGCCGGTCTTTATCAGGAACAGCGAGAATTACCGGATAGATAACTCGATTTTGATTTGTATCCATATTATTTTGAGTTGCGCTCTGAACTCTGCGCCGTGCGCTTTAACTTCAGGGCCTCATCATACACCTTGTTTTTAGGAAGACCGTATTTTTTAGCGACGGTTCTGGCAATATCGGACAGTCTGCCTCCTGTCTTTTCCAGCTCACTATTAATTTCATTTCTGACGGTCTCTAAGGAAACTTCTTTGATTTCTTCGCATCCCATTATAAGAAGAGTGCATTCGCCTTTTACTACGGGACGTGCGTTCAAGATGTAATGAATTTCGGGTAAAAACCCCCTTAAAAATTCTTCGTGCAGCTTAGTCATCTCACGGGACAGGACACCATACCTGTCCCCCATAGCATCTATGATTTCCTCCAGAAAGGTCAAAATGCGCTTTGGAGATTCATAAAATATTATGGTTCTGTTTTCACTGGCGAGTTCTTTGAGCTGCTTGAGTCGCTTTGCCTTTTTTTTTGCGGGGAACCCAACAAAAATAAAGGAATCGGTTGGCAGTCCTGCTGCGCTGAGGGCGGTTACGGCGGCAGATACGCCGGGAACGGGTATGACCTTTATATTGTTTGCAATGGCCTCTTTTACAAGCCGGTAGCCGGGGTCAGACACCGATGGTGTCCCGGCATTAGACACCAGAGCAACAGATGATCCTGTTTTAAGCCGATGAATCAGCTCCGGTGTGCGCTTTACCTCATTATGCTCATGATAGGATATCAGATTACCTTTGATATTGTGATGCGCCAGAAGCCTGCCCGTGTGTCTGGTATTTTCTGCGGCCACAAGATCAACCCGGCCAAGTATATTGAGTGCTCTTATGGTGATATCGTCCCTGTTTCCAATGGGAGTGGCAACAACATAAAGATTACACGTTTCATCGATATGTTCCGGATCATCCGTAGGCGAGCTCAAAGGCATTTTTTATTATCTCTACTTTTGGTTTATCTTCTGCTGAACTGATGGACACAACGTCAAACCTTGCTTTAACATTACTCTGTTTTTTGGCTTTGAGATAGAATAGGGCCACCATCGAGATTTTTCGCTGCTTTTTGGGGGTTAAGGCCCATTTAGGATTTCCGAAAAGATCGGATCTTCTGGCTTTGACCTCGACAAAGACCAGAGTGCCCTTGTCTTTTGCAATAATGTCAATTTCGCCCAGCTTATTACGGTAATTCTGCTCCAGAATTTTGTATCCGTTTTTTTTTAGGTGTCTGACGGCTATGAATTCGCTTTCTTTGCCGAATTGCTGTCGCTTATTTTGCATTAATTACAAGACCTTAATATTTTTACCGGTACAAGAACTGACACATAACACACCATTATGTAGCATTTTATCCCTTTGAAAACATTGTCGCATTGTAACAGTTTAGTTCTTTTAAACAAATTGATTTCAAACGAACTTCAGGTATGATTAAATTTTGTGCTGGGAACTGTTTGAATGGTTTCAATCCTTTGGTGTGGAACGTAAATCCTGCATAAACTCTTTGGAATCTGGCCCCAATCTTTCCTGTAAGAACGATATCGATCACTGGATCTCAACCAGTTCATAATGTCTTTTCCCACTAGGAGCCACAAGTGTTATTTCATCACCCGGTTTTTTCCCGACAATTGCTTTTCCAAGGGGTGAAGATACGGATATACGACCTTTCTCAACATCAGATTCATCCGGACCTACAAGCTGATATTCAACAACCTCACCTGTATCTATATTTTCAAGTACGACAATTGAGGCAAATAAAGCCCTATCCTTGGGAAGTGTTTGAGGATCAATGATATCAGCACTGGCCAGCTTATATCCTAACTCACCTAACCTGCCCTCAATAAATGCCTGTCTATCTTTGGCAGCTTCATACTCGGCGTTTTCGGATAGATCCCCATGGCTGCGGGCTTCTTCAATTGCCTTTATATTCATAGGCCGTTCAACCTTTTTAAGATATTCCAGTTCCCTTTTCAGGTCCTCATATCCTTCTCTTGTAATGGGTGTCCGTTCCAATGGATTCCTGCCTGTCCCGCCCGCCCCGTAGCTCCGAAAGATGGTACCGGGGTAGGTCCGATAGATCGTACTGGGGTGGTTAAAGTTTCAGTCTTCAATGCGTTCTTTATAACTTAAATCCCTATTTTGCTTGCCGTATTTCGTTACTCAACTCAGCTAATTCGTCGACTAGTTTGTTACGTTTAACAATTAGCGTGGCTTTTTTAAAAGAAATCACAGAATCTTCTGGTATGTACGGGTTGTTCGGATCTGATAATATATTTGAGATTTCGTCCCAAAATTCTCTAGAAAAACCGTTCTCTCCAAAAAACAAATCTGGTTTATGTCTATAAATATCCACGATTTCACTTATTTGTTTGATATTATGCTTTTCGCATACTCGCAATAGAATCTGTCTTGTTTTCTCGCTAAAAGAAAAAATTTCTAATAAATTTTTCATTTATCTGCCTTCTATTCGTAACTTTTAAATAAGTGATGGGGAATAAGATGATAAAAGGCTCCAGAATTTATTGAGAAATTACCTCTATTCATCAAAACTATTTGAATCAATTAACTATTTTCCTCAACTTCCCCGAGCCCTTAAAAGTAACAACCTTCCTGGGCCCTAACATCAAATCCTCTCCTGTTGCCGGGTTCCTTCCACGTCGTTCTTTTTTGTCCTTGACACAAAATTTACCGAAACCACTGATCAGGACATCTTCGCCGGACGCTAGAGTCTGTTTCATGATTTCAAAAAGGGCTTCGACTGTTTTGGTGGATTTTTTGAGTGTGAAACTGTTTCTGTTTCTAACTTCTTCGATGATTTGAGCTTTCGTAAGTGCCATTGCTGGTTGCTCCTTTTATGATATGTTGGATGTTGGATTATACCATTACAGTGAAAATACTTTTAAATGTTGATTGTGTCAAGAAATTAAATATGTTATAGACCTGCCTGACTCAATTTCATTTCAAGTATCGTATCAGGGTAACAAATGAGAATTATAGATTATAAAAAACTTACAAGCCTCAAATGGTTAAATATGTTTAATGTGTTATATATTGATAAAAATGGAGATAATAAGATTTGGCAAGTTGCTTCGAGAGCAAAAGAGCCAAAATGTGTGACAGGTAGTTTTGCAAAACCCGATGCAGTTATCATTGTTCCATTTCATAAATCTAAAGAGAAGATGGTCATAACCAAAGAATACAGGGTGCCATTAGCAGATTATGAATATGGTTTTCCGGCAGGACTTATTGATGAAGGGGAAACGATTCAAGAAGCGGCTCGTCGTGAATTAAACGAAGAGACGGGTTTAGAGCTAACCCGTTTCATAAAAGTTGGCCCGCAGATATTTTCTTCCGCGGGAATGACTGATGAATCAATTTCAATGGTCTATGTGGAATGTGACGGTGAGCCTTCAAAGGACGGGAATGAAGAATATGAGGACATAGAAGTGATCTTTATTTCCCAAAAAGAAGCTGCACAGTTATGTAATGACTCGTCTCTAAAATTCGATGCAAAAGCGTGGATAGTTCTTTCTAATTTTGCTGAGCTTGGATGTCTTTAAGGACATGTAACACAATATGAAACCTTTGCAAAACGCCCTCCCAATCATTACATCTCCGGGGGACCTGAAGGAATAATACACACAAATACAAATGTGTCATCACCTATATTTTTTAACTGATGTTCTTCATTACTGGGGACAAAAATCGAATAACCCGATTCAACATTTAACCATTCTCCATTGTTAAATACCGCTCCCTTACCTGAATAGATAAATATTTCATGTTCCCATTCATGAGAATGGCGTGGAGTATATCCACCCTTGGACAATTCAAAAATGCGCATGCAAAAGTTATCCGCTCCATCATCTTTACCTATTAACACACGACCAGCAACACCTTTAGCAATATCGCTATCAAAGTAAGTCGGTTGAATATCTGAATAATTTTGAATTTTCATAAGTCACCCTCCTATTCTGTTTAATATCACACAAGTCCAACTTGAAAAATACGATGGTACTTTAAAGCGAGAAATCCCGCTTCAGGATTTCCTTTAACTGGTCTATTGCTTCAGGGCTGAAACGGATAGATTGGCTTTTCTTGCCAGGTATTTTTCTAGTTGCGGAGCCATAAGTATCAATCTGAAGATATTTATCTCCCAGGTCATCCGTAATTATTGCGTAAGTGCAGTTTACTTCAGAATGCTTTGAGGCACGATCCAGATAAATAGGATATAATTTTTTAACAATCGCCATATTAATTCTCCTATTATATATATTAATAATTTATCATCAACCCTATCTCTTTCGGGAATTATATATAAACTCATATATTCATGGCTGCCTCAAATACCACTATAAGGGAGATGCGAGCACAAGGGTCCAATAGGTTCCATATTTGGATGACTGGTTGCGAAAACACGCGGCCCCAACTTCTGTAAAGTTTGAGTTCATGATGTTTTTACAATGACCGGGACTATTCAACCAGTCTGCAACTACTTCTTCACATGTTTCGCTGCCTGCTGCAATATTTTCACCAACAGATTTCCAGGCATATCCGATCTTTTTAACCCTCTCACCTGCCGAAGACCCTTTTGATCCTGTGTGGCTGAGAAAATCATGTTTAGCCATATCCCTTGAGTGATTCAATGAAGCTTTTACTAAGGTTGAATTCCATTTTACCGGACCGGCGGGAGTAAATGATATAAGGCCACATTTGCGTTTAAATGACCTTGCGTTATTAATAAGGGTTACCATCTTTTTTTCAATTATTCCAGATGGCTCACATTTAAAAAACTTGTTTTTATGAATAACAATCGTCTGTTTTTCAGGAGCAGAGCATCCAACGATTAAGGAGATGCTTAAGGCTAAAAGGAAAGTAGTTTTCAATTTTGTAACTCCAACATTCACACCAAGACGCTCCAGAAAATTTTCACGGCCGAAATCGTTCTATAATATCTTGTTTCTCTCAATACCTCTCGCAGTTATGTGTTGCAATGCCCCAGGAGCATCTATTCTCGGTTTTCTTGTCACAAACCAACATTATCACAAAATCACATCAATTGAAACTGTTCCCAAATCCACCGGGCAAAACATTTAGATTTATAGACAATGAAATTTTGGGCCTTCAATTTTTCCCCGCTCAATGTTTTCCCCCAGCTATTTCTTCACGAATCCTTGTATTTGGGATAAGGATTATTACGAGCTGGGGGAGATAGTGTCATTCTAAAATTTAAAGATACTCCCTTACACCCTTGAAGCTACGTCTGTGAATGGGGCAGCACCCGAATTTTCGGATAGCTTCCTTATGGGTCTTAGTGGGATATCCTTTGTGCCTGGAGAATCCGAACTGCGGGTAATCAAGGTGGTATCTTTCCATGAGCCTGTCACGGGTTACCTTGGCGATAATAGATGCAGCAGCAATGGAAATGCTCAGTGTGTCACCTTTGGGTATCGGCTCCTGTGGCAGGTTTGACGAGATTAGGAAGGTGCCGTCTATGAGAAGACAATCAGGCTGCGGGGCAAGATTTTCAGCCGACATGGCCATGGCCAACAGTGATGCCTTCAGGATGTTGATTCGGTCAATTTCAATCGGGTCAACGATCCCAACACCTATGGAAACAGCATGATCGTAAATCTTTTCGTAAAGATAAACTCTCTTTTTGGGTGTTAATTTCTTTGAATCGGAAATGCCGGAGACCTTAAGAGAGGTGGGAAGAATAACAGCTGCCGAAACAACCGGCCCGGCCAGGGGACCCCGGCCGGCTTCATCAATCCCTGCAATTCTTGAAAAGCCTTTCTCAATGGCTTTTTTTTTCGAATAACCACAGGTCTGGTCCCATGGGATCTCATTATATTAAAGGATTAGTTAAAGCGGCGTTCTTTTATCCTTGCAGCCTTGCCCCTTAGCTTTCGCAGGTAGTAGATTTTTGACCGGCGAACACGGCCTCGAGTTATTACTTCAATATTAGAAATAAAGGGGGAATGAAGCGGAAAGATACGCTCAACCCCGATTCCGTATGAAACTTTACGAACGGTAAATGTAGAGTTGGCGCTTCTTGAGCGTTTGCTGATTACAACGCCCTGAAAAGCCTGAATACGCTCTTTTTCACCTTCCTTTATCTTGACATGAACTTTAACCGTATCACCTGCGGCAAAATTTGGCAGATCAAGCCGCATCGTCTCTTTTTCTATCTGACTTAATGTTCCCATAAAAATCTCCAATAATATTTTTTATTCGTTCTTTCCAAACAGTCTGTCGAGTATAATGGCAGTAGCAGACCTAACCGAAAGGTGATTGTAATCTGTATTTCCCATAATCGGACCGAGTACGTAATCGGCCATGGTTATGAATTCTTCCGACAGTCCCCAGCCTGTGCCAAATATCAAAAGATAAAGGTTGCCGTCTTTCATCATTTCCCGAAACTTGCTAAAGCTTATATTGCGAGAACTGTGCACGGCGCTGGTTACAACCGTTTTCGGAAAATCTCCTCCATTTTTACAGATATGGTCAATGACCTCATCCAAAGAATTGTTTACACTGATTAGATCCAGAGCTTCTCGCCGTTTTGGATTATATCTTGCTCCTATTCCTTTTACCCAATGCGAAACAATTTTATCAACCAGCGCTTTCTGATCCGCAAGTGGGGTGACCACATAAAATGATCGAACTCCGTATGTTTTTGCTGCCCTTGATATATCGTGCAGGTCAAGGTTTGTTACCGCTGATGTTATTATGTCGCCATTCTTATTGAGCACCGGGTAATGTGTCAGAGCCACGTAAAGATTGGTCTTGTAAGATTTTTTCAATATCAAGGCACCATTTTTTCAGAATTTCTATCTCCTGCCTGCTCAAGGGCCTGTTTTCCAACAAGTCCCGTCTTTTCAGGAAGGTGCGTATCAGCGATGTTTCGAACCTCCATTTTTCAATTTCTTTGTGATTGCCCGACAACAGAACTTCGGGAACTTCGGTGCCTTCAAACGTCCTGGGCCTTGTATAGTGTGCATGTTCCAAGACGCCGTCTGAAAATGAATCTTTTTCAGCAGAGTCCTTACCGCCGAGTGTGCCGGGAATCAGCCTGGTTACGGCATCGATGATAACCATAGCTGCCAGCTCACCCCCTGTCAGGACATAGTCGCCGATGGAAATTTCATCATCGATTAGATCATGACAAATACGTTCATCTACACCCTCGTAGCGGCCGCAAACCAGAATAACCCCTTCACATGCTGCAAGTCCATGGGCCACGCTTTGATTAAAGGGTCGCCCCTGAGGTGTCAGCAGAATCGTCTTTGAAGAAGGCGCTTGCTTTGTGGCAGCCCGGATAGCACCGGCCAGCGGTTCGGGCTTCATGATCATTCCGCAGCCACCGCCGTATGGTCTGTCATCGGTGATACAATGCCGGTCTTCTGCAAAATCTCTAATATTGATTGCTGACGAGGAAATCTTATTTCTATCTATCGCCCTTTTGATAATCCCATGTTCCCAAAATGGTTTAAACATTTCCGGGAATATAGTCAGGACTATGAAGTTCATACTTTTAACTTTCACAACCCTTCGGGCAAATCGACTCGCATGGTTTTAAACTTAAAATCGATTTCCAGAACCACCGATTCAAGAGCAGGAATCAGTGTTTCATTTTCTTGTTCTTTATTGGGGTCTTTGACAACAAAGACGTCGTTGCTTCCCGTGGAGATTATCGATTCAACTTTACCCAGGTACTGTTCATCGGTTGTTAAAACTGAAAGACCGATAATATCGAACCAATAATAGGATCCATCTTCAAGTTCAGGAAGATCGGTTTTTTCTATAAAAAGCTCGGACCCGATAAGGGTTTCAACCGAATCCCGACTCTCAATACCTTTCAGTGATAAAAGAAAGACCCGGGTATGAGGTTTAACCCATTTTATTTTATAAGTTTGTTCAGATCCTTTGGCATTGATTACAAGGATCGAGCTGCCTGGCTCGAAGACAGACAAGGATTCAGCGTAGGAATAGACTTTAATGTTTCCTTTTATACCATGGGCGCCAACGATTTTCCCAACAGGAAGAAACCCATTTTTTTCCACGATATTATTCTATAATCTCAAGGACCGTCCGTTTTTTTATCTTAGCGGATGCAGCACTCAATATGGTTCGCATGGCCCGTGCAGTCCGACCCTGCTTTCCTATAACCTTTCCAAGATCCTCTTTGGCCACTTTAAGTTCCAATACCGAAGTCTGGTTCCCCTCTACCTCTGCTACATCAACCTGTTCCGGCAAATCAACCAGCGCTTTAGCAATATATTTGATCAGCTCTTTCATAGCTCCCTCTCCTTTGTTGGCTGTTGAGAGTTGGGGATAAAGGTACTATGTTAATTTAGCAAAAAAACCTTCTTTTTTCAAAAGGTTTTTTACAGTGGTTGTAGGAATGGCACCCTGATCTATCCAGTACTTTACTCTCTCCTGCTTAAGAGAGACTTCAGCCGGATCTATCAAAGGATTATATGTGCCGATAATTTCCAGGAATCTACCGTCACGAGGGAACTCACTGTCTGCTGCAACAATTCGATAAAAAGGTTTTTTCTTTTTGCCGTGCCTGGCCAATCTGATTTTAACCGGCATATTAATTCTCCTTTAAAACGGCAGCATGCCCCGGCCTATTCCGCGCATGCCGCCCTTGTTGATTTGTTGGATCATTTTTACAACCTGTGCGTAATTCTTAAGCAGCTTGTTTATATCCTGTACACTGGTACCGCTTCCTTTGGCAATCCTTTTGCGTCTGCTTCCTTTTATTAAGGTATGCTGACGCCGTTCCTGGGGTGTCATGGAATTTATGATTGCTTCTATCTTGATAAGTTCTTTATCGTCAACTTCTAAGTTTTTCAGGTGTTTATTTTGACCCATACCCGGAATCATATTTAAAAGATCTGAAAGGGATCCCATTTTTCGTATCTGGGTCATCTGGTCACGAAAGTCTTCCAGGGTAAACTGGCTTTTTCTAAGCTTTTTTTCGAGTTCGGCTGCCTTTTTTTCGTCAACCGTCGCCTGTGCCTTTTCAATCATGGTGAGGACATCACCCATTCCAAGGATTCTTGAGGACATCCTGTCGGGATGAAAAGGCTCCAGGTCACTCAGTTTTTCACCGACACCAATAAACTTTATCGGCTTATCTGTTATTGATTTTATAGATATGGCTGCCCCGCCACGGGCATCACCGTCCATTTTGGTGAGGACAACACCGCCGATATCAAGGGTATTATTGAATGATTCGGCAATATTTACAGCGTCCTGACCCGTCATTGCATCAGCTACAAGGAGGATGTCAGAAGGCTTAACCGTGTCCTTTATACGGCAAAGCTCGGCCATCAACTCCTCATCCACATGTAAACGACCTGCGGTATCAAGAAGAAGCGTGTCGTATCCTTCTCTATGTGCTGTTGTTCTGGCTTCCTGGCAAATCTGAACCGGATCCATTTCCACGCTGGATGGAAACACCGGAACGGTCAGTTGTTCGCCCAGTTTAACAAGCTGATCAATGGCAGCAGGACGATAAACATCTGCCGGAACCAAATAAGGCTTTTTCCCCTTTTTTCTCAAAAAAACTGCAAGCTTACCTGCGGTTGTGGTTTTACCGGATCCCTGCAAGCCAACAAGCATCACCGATGTCGGCGCAGCACCCGAAAGGTTCAAGTCCGCGAAACGGCCCCCCATTAGTTTCGTCAGCTCACCATTGACTATTTTTATAACCTGCTGACCAGGGGTCAGACTCGCCATCACCTCCTGCCCAAGGGCACGTTCCTTAATATCAGCAACAAGTTTTTTTGTAACCTTGTAGTGGACATCGGCCTCCAAGAGTGCTATTCTGACTTCTCTTAAGCCCTCCTCGATATTTTTTTCAGTTAATTTGCCATGCCCTTTTAACTTTTTAAATATGGCGTTGAGTCTGTCGCTCAAACTGTCAAACATGGAATCACCAATTATAACTGGTTATCGAAAACCTTGAATCTAATAATAATATAATGCTATGTCAAGGCAAATAAAATGGCTTGCCGGTTTTATTTAATCCGGCAAAGCATGGCGGCGGTATGCCGATAAAATAAGAAAATTCCTAATTGAAGCGTCCCCCGCGGCAAGACTTCGGCGAGACCCTCGGCCTGAGCTCGGGTCGAAGGCTTAGTCGAGTCGCTGCGGGGAATGAGCTCGCAGTCTGGTTCAATAAAATGACTTCTGCATCAATAAAAACAGACATTAAAGAACTTACAAAAGATCAATTTGTTTCGTGGCTCGAGGGCCATGGGCTTAAACCCTACCGTGCCATGCAGGTTCTGAAGTGGATATATTATCGCCAGGCAGACACTTTTAACATTATGACCGATGTTGGGATAGAGATAAGAAAACTGCTCTCGAGCCATTTTACCATCGATCGGCTTGAGAAGGCACGCATTGAAAAATCACAAGATGGTTCAAGAAAATATCTTTTTAAACTAAAAGACGGGAAACATGTTGAAAGTGTGCTGATTCCGGAAAAGGATCATCATACACTTTGTATTTCAAGCCAGGTGGGCTGCGCACAGGGATGCAAATTTTGCCTTACCTCCTGGGGCGGTTTCGTGCGTAATCTCACTAAGGGTGAAATAGTTGCCCAGGTGCGCGACATCGTGAATCAACTGGATGACTCAAAGCGTCTTACTAATATCGTGATGATGGGAATGGGAGAACCTCTGGCAAATTATTATAACGTTGTCAGCGCCGTTGAAACTTTAACAGACAGTGATGCAGGTCTGGGATTTTCAAGCCGCAGACTGACCATCTCCACGGCAGGTCTGGTTCCAAGACTTTCTGACCTGGGCCGTGAAACATCGGTCAATCTGGCAATATCATTAAACGCGGCAGACGACAAGACACGTAACATGCTGATGCCAATAAACCGAAAGTATCCTATAAAAAAGCTACTTGAAGCATGTGCCGGTTATCCTTTAAAGCCCCGCCGTAAAATCACTTTCGAATATATTCTCATGAAAGGGATAAACGACTCTAAAGAGGACGCAGAGCGCCTTGCTGTTTTACTCAGACCAATAAGGGCAAAAATTAATCTTATTCCTTTTAATTCGTATGATGGTGCCATTTATGAGTGTTCTGAAGAATCTGAAATCCACAACTTCAGGGAAATCCTGAACAAAAACAATTATACTGCCGTAGTTCGTTACAGCAAGGGCCAAGACATCTCGGCTGCATGTGGTCAGCTTGGGGCAAATATGATGCCGGGTAATGGGTGAGCGCCTATATTAAGAAATGTTTGATATCATTTGGCGGGATTCCGATGACCTTGATGGCTTCAAGGCCTTGTGGTGTTACTGCCCCAACTTCCACCGGGGTGAGGTTCGGGGCTTTACCGTAACCGGCACATATTGACGCTGCCAGAATCATAATCTCTTTACTGCCGCCGTGCGGCATCAGAACTGTGGGACCTTTAAATTTTATTACTTTGAAAATAGTATCCTCTTCCCGGACGTAATATTTTTCTATATTTTCATTATCCTGTTGGGTGCGGCCGACAATTATTTTTGTTTCATGGTTTAAACGAAGATGACGCCCGTGCTTCAAAAGATAAAGTTTGTTTTCGGTAATAGTTTCCTGGTGGTCAAAAAGGTCCTTGAGCCGTGCCGAGTAACTTTTGTCTGTGAGAAGGCAGCCTCCCGCTGGTGACGGATAGTCTGCAATGCCGAATTCTTTGGCTAGTTTTATCTGGGACTTGCGGGATCTTCCAGAAATATCGAAGAGAAGATCTCTGTTTACCAGGCCCTCTTTTTCAGGAATGGTTTCAGGTAGCTTTTTTGCACTCAAAGGGCGCAGTATATAGCCGTCAAATCCGGATTGTTTTTCCACATAACGTAGAGACTGTGCATTCTGAGACATGGGGCGCTGACCGAGAACCTCGCCGCTGAAAAGAAAATCAAATCCTTTTTCTTTCATTATGCTGCCAGCCAGCCTGAACATCAAAGCATGACAGTCCATGCAGGGATTCATGTGTTTTCCGTATCCACATGGAGGATTTTTAAGCATTTTCAGGTAGGTAGTGGTTATATTCTTGATTATTATCGGTATTCCGGTAATTCGTGATGCCTGCCCGGCCTTTTCAGACGAAAAAAAAGGCGTTTCAAAAGATACCCATTCCACAGCTATACCCTGCTTGCGTAAAATTAATGCTGACAAGATACTGTCGAGGCCTCCTGAACAAAGACCTAAAGCACTTACTTTCCCTGAGTGTAAATTCATGATATACGCAATATCTATTTTAGATAGGTTCAAGATAAACTGGACAATAATATCCTGAACATCTTGTTGATCCTGTCAAAAATATGCTCAAAGGATTTAAATTATGTCACAGACGAAAGCACGGACCGCTAAAATTCGAAAAATACTAAAAACAACCTATCCGGATGTCAAGACCCAGCTACGCCACAGGAACCCTTTTGAACTACTTATTGCTACCATACTGTCTGCTCAGTGTACGGACAAACAAGTCAATGGCGTAACAAAAGATTTATTTAAGAAACTGAAAACCCCCGATGATTTTGCCCGCGCATCACAGAAAACTGTTGAGAAACTTATTCATTCGACCGGTTTTTTTCGCAACAAGGCGAAGAATATCAGAAACTGCGCAATATGTCTCATAGAAAAATACAAAAGTAATGTTCCGCAAACATTGGATGAACTGGTTACGCTGCCTGGCGTAGGCCGCAAAACTGCCAACGTGGTCCTTGGTGCGGCGTTCAATATTCCCGGTATTGTTGTGGATACGCATGTTGCAAGGATTTCAAAAAGACTCGGACTAACAGAAAACAGCGATCCGGTAAAGATAGAGTTCGATCTGATGAAAATCATTCCAAAAAATGAGTGGAACGACTTTTGCCTGCAACTTATTTACTTTGGAAGAGCTATTTGCAGTGCCAGGAAGCCAGCTTGCCCGACTTGCCCCCTTTATGACCTGTGCGAGTATACTGATAAAAGGTCCTAACCCACATTTCTCATGAAGAATTTATCTCAGCCTATATAATTTCTATGGCACACGCCATAGAAACTCCCCCTCCACCGCAGAGGGTGGCAAGTCCGATGGTTTTTTCTCTTTTCTTCATGGCATGGATCAAGGATACGATTATTCTGGTGCCGGTTGCGCCAACAGGATGCCCCAGCCCGATTCCAGATCCGTTGACATTGGTTATCTCTCTGTCCAGGCCGAGTTCCCTTTCACACCCGATGTACTGGGCGGCAAAGGCCTCATTGACTTCGATGAGTTCGAAATCTTCAATTTTAAGACCACTGTCGTCAAGTAGATTCCTGACAGCGGGCACAGGGGAAAGCCCCATAACAGACGGATGACATGCTCCCCGTCCTATGGCTATAATCCTTGCCAGGGGTTCAATGCTGAGATCTTCGGCTTTTTTGGACGACATAATGATCATTCCCGCGGATCCATCATTCATACCGCTTGAATTTCCGGCTGTAACCGTACCGGTTTTTGGTACAAAGGCAGGAGGAAGCTTTTTAAGCTGTTCTAATGTCAAGCCTTGCCTGAAATGTTCATCTTTGTCAAAAATCAGTGGTTGTTGCTTCTTTCTGGGCACCTCAATAGGCACAATCTCATCTTTAAATGTACCGTCATTGGTTGCCCTTTCAGCTTCGTTATGGCTCCTTAAGGCGACGATATCCATTTCTTCCCGGCTGATATTCAAATGCTGAGCCACAAATTCCGCAGTTTGCCCCATGATATAAGGTTTTCCCTTAAAAAAACTCAACGGCGGCTCATTTTCATTTACCGGCCCGTCCTCAGGGTGTGGTATGATGTGGGAACCGCAATGTAGTGCACGGATTAAGGCATCGACAAAAGTCTGGTCCTGCAAGCGGTATCCCCATCTGGCACCGGGGACAATGTATGGGACACCGGACATGTGTTCCACACCACCGGCCAGGATGATATCTGCCATGCCAGCCTGGATCATGGCCATACCTGAAATGACAGCTTCCATTCCAGAAACGCAGACTCGATTTATCGTCACAGCGGTTGTGGTTTCCGGTATGCCGGCCAAAAGAGCGCTGATGCGGGCAACATTAAGGGTGTCTGCAGGCTCCATGCAGCATCCAAAGCGGACGTCATCAATGAGTGCCGGATCGATACCGGCCCGGTTAACTGCCGCCTTCATGGATACACTGCCGATGGTTGCGGCATTCATGTCGCGTAATGTTTCGCCGAATGCCCCTATGGCAGTTCGGCAGGCTGAGACGATCACAACATCTTTCATTTTAATACACCCCTTTGTCTGCAAACGCTTTGATCTGGTCTTCGGTATAGCCAAGTTCCTGTAGGATGGAAACTGTGCTTTCGCCAAAATCGACGGGCGGGGTGCGGACCGTCCCAGGAGTCTCGCTCAGCTTGACCGGCACACCAAGGGTCGTGATCTTTCCTCTGTTTTTTTGCCGGATGTCAACAACCATTTCCCTATCCCGGAAAAGAGGATCTTGAAGAACTTCTTCCAGATTCTGGACCCGTCCCCAGCAGACATCCAGGTCTGCCAGCTCATCTTCCCATTCGGCCAGGGTCTTTTTTTTAAATGTTGTCCGCATGAAATCAAGGATCTCCTGCCGCCGATTTTCATTATACTGGAGAGGCGTGTACTCAGAAACACCCAGGTGTTCGCAAAGCTGTTTCCAGAAACGGTTTTCCACAGCGCCGATGGTAATATGCCGACCATCTGCTGTTTCGTAAGTATTGTAGAAAGCATAACGGTGGGAAAGAAGCGATTCACCTCGTTTGGGGTTTTCTCCGGTGCGTTGTTGGAAAAAAAGCGTGAGCGGCAGAAGGCTTACCATGCCGTCGGTCATGGAGATATCGATGTATTGACCTTTTCCTGTTTTGTCCCGAGCTAAAAGTGCCAGTAGGACCCCGATTGCAGCGTTCATCCCCCCGCCGGCAATATCGGCAAATTGGACACCTGGAATGGATGGCGGGCGGTCCGGTTCGCCCATAAGGTTGAGAACTCCGGAATAGCCCAGAAAGTTGACATCGTGTCCGGCACGATTCCTGTAAGGACCGGTCTGACCGTATCCGGTAATAGAACAGTAGATGATTTTAGGATTAACGTTACGAATCGTGTCATAATCAATGCCGAGTCTATTCACAACTCCGGGTCGGAATCCTCCAGGAGGATATCAATTTTTTTTTGACCAGACGAAAAAAGATTTCTTTGCCTTCCGGAGTTTTCAAATTGAGAGACATGTGTTCTTTGTTTCGATTGACCGTGGTAATGAAAAAATCGTCCGCCATGAAACGTTTGTCCTCCACCGAGATAACACGCGCCCCGTGGTCTGCCAGGATCATTGAACAAAAGGGCCCCGGAAGCAAGCGTGACAAATCGAGCACCGTTATTCCGGATAAGGAGCCGTTTTTTAAGATGTTTCTTCCTATTTTTTCAGTAAAATTTAATTATACCTGAAGCGGGAATATTTTTAAAAAGCTGTAATTTCCTTTTTTAAAGTCCTGTGTCTGAAACAAGTTCTCCCACAAAGCTTCCAACTACAACTTTACTCTTGATTTGAACGGGAATTCGCCGCTTATCTGCCGTGATCCATAATTGAATAGTAGCATCTTTACTTTTTTCAAATACACCGGCAACATGTTCTAAGTCAGGTTCTATGAGATAGGTGTCATATGTCTTGCCTGCCACTTTTATTGTTTCCCTTTTAATAACAGATGCTTTGCCGATAACACATTTCTTTCCATCCGTTACAGGCCGTTTAATTATTGAATTTTTGTTGGGATCAAAAAGGCGGATATAATAAAAAGCGGAAAATGGGTCGAATGATCCGGGTAATACATCGATGGGCTTCCGAGTTTTTTTCGAAGTGGAATATATAGCTTTGTTTTTTTCCCAATTAAAATTAACCACGACATCTTTTATTTTATTTCTTAAGCTCTTTTTTTTCTTATACAGGATTGAATGGGTCATCTTAATATCTGTATAGGCGTCTATTCTGGTCCGGAATTTATAAAATACATCAACAAATGAATTAGTTTTGGCCGTCATTACAAAATGGTATGATTTAATACCATTTATGGTTTCCATGGGAAGGACTTCAAGAACGGCCTTTCCGGCCGGGATTAAAGACCATCTAAGCTGAAAAGTCAGTTTTTCACCAGGATAAAAAGGAAAATCTATTTCAGCCGCTTTGATGCTTGTGCTAAGGCCGCAAACAGTTATGATTCCTGTAACAATGCAAGCAAAAAACAATTGCCAGGGCTTGTTGTATTTAATATCTGAAAATAATGATTTCATGGCTTGATATTTGTCCAAATAAATCTGAAGCGTAAATATCTCTAAAAAGCTAAAGTGTTACCCCGAACTAAAAATCGGTTTTGTTTACAATAAAGATTACAATAAAATAAGAATTTCAGAAATATTCAACTATTATAACAAATGTGCGAACTCTGCATTGATGACCTTTAACAGATCTTCACCGATGGCAAGACCGATATCAATAAACTGAGGGCCGTATTTCTTTCCGGTTCTTGTACGGAATGTGCTTTTGATTTTGGATAATCTTTCCATACCCTTGGGGTAAAGTATCATAAACTTTGAAACAGGGATCATAAAAAAAGTGGCCATAGCCCACACGGTATCAGTAAAGTTGTCAGGCCCCCAGCGAAATTTGTCGGCATCATACAGACAGTCGGAAACAAGAGCACCTTCAAGGGTATTTACTTCTACAGTACTTTTAAAGGCTTCATGATTTCGAATAGCCAGGTAAATATCCTCGACTTCGTCAGGATTGAGAGGATAGATTTTCAGTACTTTTCTGGCGTAGTCGGCACCCCGGATGGCATGATTTTTATGTTTACGCTGAATATCGTGCAGAAGACCGGCACATTGACCAATGATGATTCTTCGGCTGTTCAGGTCATCGGAATATCCGGCAAGTTTGTTTTCGATGATCATCAAGGAGCCGGCATCAACGGCCACCTTGATTGCGTGCTCAAGACCGTGTCCAAAATCGTCTTCAATATTTTTTGCAACGAATCTCCGTAGTTCGTCAATTACTGGATTAGTTTCAAAATATTGACGTGACAATTCATTTGCAAATGAATTGTCTTGATAAAAATCAGGCGCAGGATAATGGGAACCAATCTGGCGGGCTCGTTTACGAAGACGAGCATATATTTGTTCCATATTTTCCGGTGGCTATAAACATAAAAAAACCGCGCTTAAAGGACGCGGCACATAAATAGTGCCTGAATGAAAAGTCATGTTCAGGCAAAATCCGAATATCGCCTGATCTTATAAAATGGTCGAAACCAGGGTCTTATAGGATTCAATTAACAAACTAAATTGCAGGCAAAGAAGAAAGGTTCCCACAAACCTTCCACTGCCCGTCTTCCCTCACAACATCAAATGTCGCATCTATTTCATAAGTTTCACTGAGATTAAATACATTAGCGACAATTACATAAACAGGATTTATCGAAATTCTTCGTTTGCCGGTTATCCGGATTTGAGCTTCGTTGTCGCTTTTTTTCAAAGTCATGGTTTCTATGTGGTATAGTTTATTTTTCATGAAATCTATGTCAAAACCTCGATCCTTTGCTTCCATGGCAACGCGATAGAGATATTGGTCTACAAAATCGACGTCGTCAGATGTCAACTGTTCATGGCAAATTCTTTCTGCCATTGACCTGTCTAACTGGAAATATGCCTTTGAAAATTCCACAACCGCTTTGTTCGGGGTATCTTCAGTGCTTGCGAAAACAAACAACAACTGTACGCAGAAACCAGCAATCAGAACCAAAATTATGCCTGCGATCATACTCAATCGGGACATTTAGCATTCCTCCTTTTGGTGAAATATATTTATCTCAAAGCACTTTTTAATTTATTTCTGATAGCATGGAATAAATTTTGAGACAAGTATTATTTGCACAAGGTTTACAGTGTTGCCACTCATTTTTTCTTTGACACATTAGCGATATGTTCTTATATTTAAAAATTTATGCAATAATGTCCTATTCAATTTGATATCTATTGAGCAAACTAATATTTTTTGATATTTTACGAGTTCGTCATTTTTGAAACATCGAAAATTTACTTTGTAAAAGGAATGGTCATGACTATGGAGTATGAACCTTCTAAAGAACAATCAAACCGGGAAAGACATAAGACAGGGAAGATCAGGTCGTTGGGTCTGTGTCTTGGTGCTTCCACCATTTCCATTACCCAGGTAGAGCAGGAACAAGGCGCTGCCGGGGGGAACCCGGGCATAACGGAGAACAGCCCCAAAGTGGTCGGCTATTCACTGCACCCTCATGAGGGTGATCCCAAACAAACACTGCTTTCCGCACTCGAAGGTCTCGACCTGGATTCATTCGACAGAATTACCGCCACCGGCCGTAGGTTCCGTGAGTACGTCAATTTGACCTCAATACCCGAACCCGAAGCAGTGGAATACGCCTACCGGTTTGTCAAACCTTCTGACATCTCATGCCCGGCCGTCGTTTCCGCAGGGGGCGAAACCTTTATGATATATGTTTTGAATCGTTTGGGTCAGATCTCCAACGTACTGACCGGTAACAAGTGTGCCTCGGGAACCGGCGAATTCTTCCTTCAGCAGCTCCGCAGAATGAACGTGTCACTTGAAGAGGCAGCCCAGTGGGCCGCTGAGATAGAGCCGCACCATGTCTCAGGGCGTTGCTCAGTTTTTTGCAAATCCGACTGCACACACGCCACTAACCAGGGTGTCCCCAAATCAAAGGTGACCGCCGGACTTTGCAATATGATGGCGAGCAAAGTCCTTGAGCTTTTGAAAAAGGTGGAAAGGCGAAACATAATGGTTACTGGCGGTTCGGCCCACAATCGTATGATGATCGAGTATCTGCGTGAGGAGATTCCCGGGCTGATCGTTCCTGATGAAGCGCCATATTTCGAAGCGCTTGGTGCCGCCCTCTGGGGTCTGGAACACGGAACAATAAAATTTTCCGGAATATCGGATTTGTTTGCCAAGGGAGGCGACCCGTTTGACACGCTCGGCTACCTTCGGGATTTCGAAGACATGGTGGAATTCAAAACCATTGAGATGGGTGAGGTCCGGTCTGGAGATGTATGCGTACTTGGTCTTGACGTTGGTTCAACAACCACCAAGGCGATTCTTTTACGAAAAGAGGATGACGCCTTGCTTGCGTCTGTTTACCTGCGCACCGACGGCGATCCGGTGGGAGCTTCCAGGAAGTGCTATCATTCGATTCTCGATCAGGTAAAGGAAAAGGTTGATCTTTCACAGATATCCATAGAGGGACTGGGTGTCTGCGGCTCCGGCCGCCAGATTGCCGGTCTTCATGCACTTACGGGCGGTGTTATCAACGAAATTATCGCACATGCAACAGCTGCCGTATATTTTGATCCCCAGGTTGACACCATATTTGAGATAGGGGGCCAGGATGCCAAATACACCTACATTACCAATGCGGTTCCATCCGATTATGCCATGAACGAAGCCTGTTCAGCCGGCACGGGGTCATTTTTGGAAGAATCCGCTCTTGAAACCCTCGGTGTAAAAATGGAGGATATTGCGGAGATTGCACTTAAGGGAAAGAAACCACCCAACTTCAACGATCAGTGTGCTGCATTCATCGCTTCTGACATAAAAAACGCCATTCACGAAGGGATTAAGCATGAGGACATCGTCGCCGGGCTGGTCTATTCAATCTGTATGAACTATTCAAACAGGGTCAAAGGGAACCGTCAGGTGGGGGAGAAGGTCTTCATGCAGGGCGGTGTCTGCTATAACCGGGCGGTTCCGTTTGCCATGGCAGCCCTTGTGGGTAAGCCGATCATAGTTCCTCCTGAACCAGGGCTTATGGGGGCATATGGTGTTGCACTTGAGGTCAAAAAGAGAATTGAAATGGGATTAATGGAAAAGGAACGATTTGACCTTCAGGTTCTGGCAGATCGAGAGGTGATATACGGGAAGTCATTCATATGCAAGGGAGGCAAGGAAAAGTGCGATCGGCGCTGTGAAGTGGCCATGATCGAGCTTGAAGGGAGTAAATATCCCTTTGGCGGTGCCTGTAACAGGTACTACAATTTGCGGCACAATATAAAATTCGACGTTGAACAACTGGATCTGGTCCGGGTCCGGCAGCAGCTTGTATTCGAAAAGTACGGTGCTAAGCCTGCTTCAGACTCTGATCAGGACTTGCGAAAAAAGGGCGGGAAAAAATTCAGGGGTAGAATCGGCATCAACAGAAGTTTTTTGGTTAACACCTACTATCCCCTTTATTCTACATTTTTTGCACAACTGGGATTCGAACCGGTTGTGCCCGATTCCTATTCTCAGGAAGGGATTGACCATAGAAGCGCTGCTTTCTGCTATCCGGCGGAACTGGTACATGGGTTTTTTCACTCGCTTCTTTGGATGGAAAATCCACCGGAGTACATTTTCCTTCCCCACTTCAAAGCGGTTCCTGCTCAAGACGGCAGTTCCAGTTCCCAGGTATGTCCTTTTGTTCAGGGTGAGACGTTCTATCTTCAGACCACATTCAAGGAAAGGCTCGACAAGCTTAAGCAAAAAGGGACAAAGGTCTTAGCTCCCCTTCTTGACCTGACCAAAGGGCTGGCATTGGCCGAAGAAGCTCTGGTTGAGACCGCAATTCAGATGGGAGTTAGGCGAAAGGAGGCCAGGAAAGCTTTCAGCAAGGCGCTGGAACAACAGATGGAATGTGAGGCCGAGATGAGGGAGATCGGAAAAAATGTTCTGAAAGATCTGGAAGCTGATCCGGATAAGAGCGCTGTTGTGATTTTCGGACGGTCATACAACGCATTCGTTGATGAAGCACACATGGGCATCCCTCACAAGTTCGCATCAAGAGGTGTTCTGGTAATGCCTTTGGATTTTCTTCCGTATGATGATGAGAGGTCAAAGCGCCATATGTACTGGGGTATGGGCCAGCGTATCATGAAGGCAAGCCGGTTTGTCGAACGGCATCCTCAACTGTTCGGAACCTTCATAACCAACTTTTCATGTGGCCCGGATGCGTTCATAATCGGGTATTTCAGGGATATCATGGGGCGAAAACCTTCCCTGACCCTTGAGCTGGACAGCCACACGGCTGACGCCGGTTTGGAGACCAGGATCGAGGCGTTTCTTGACATCGTTAAAGCCTTCAGACAATTGCTGGCAGAGAAGAAGATCGCCCAAAAGGAGCAGATATTTAATCCTGCCCGGACTTTTCTTGATGAAGGTATCGGCAAAGTGACCACATCTTCGGGCGAGGTGCTGCCCATGACCGACCCGCGTGTGACGCTTCTGATTCCGTCCATGGGCAAACTTGCTTCGGAATCGATGGAAGCGTTATTTAGTGGGGCAGGTTTTACCGTGTTTGCCCATCCTCCATCAGACGAGGCGGTGCTGAAACTGGGAAGGGCAAACACATCCTGTAAGGAATGCCTGCCGCTTCTGCTCACCACGGGAACACTGCTCAACTACATTTACAATCATAAACGGGACGACGAGATTCTGGTATACTTCATGCCCACCGCCGCCGGCCCTTGCCGGTTCGGCCAGTACTACGTTTTCATGGAGGATCTAATGAAAAAACGTGAGATGGCGGATGTGGCCATGCTTTCACTGACTTCAGAAAACTCCTACGCGGGTTTGGGCGGCGAGTTTCAGCTAAAAGTGTGGTGGGGGATTGTCGTATCCGATGCTATGGAAGACATCCGATCCATGTTACTGGCCAACGCAACAGACACGGAAGAGGCAATCGAAATATTCAATGAAGAGTGGGGCAAGATACTGGGTGAATTTGAAAATAAAGATTTAGATTTTTTGATGCTTGAAGAACAGCTCGATAAGACAGCCGAACGGTTTAGCCGGATTCCGTTAAGGCGTCCACGGGAAGAGGTGCCCACAATTTCTCTTATAGGTGAGATATTCGTCCGGCGTGATGCTCTATCGCGCCAGAATTTGACTGAGACACTTGCTGAAAAAGGGTTTGCCGTCATCTGTTCACCGATTGCCGAGTGGATACTCTATTCTGACTATTTGCTGGAAAACAGGCTCTCCGAACATACAATGTCATATATGGAGAAGCTGGGGTTCATGCTAAAAAAGAGGTCCATGGCTCGATCCAAAAAGAGTATCAAGTCCATACTGTCCCGCTCAAAACTCGTTAACGCAGAGCCGCTAAATATCAAATCGATCGTTGACAATGCAACGCCTTATATATCACCAAACCTGACCGGTGAAGCCATACTGACGGTGGGAAGCTCTCTAACCGAGGTGGCGTCACATGTCTGCGGTGTCATCGCTATCGGCCCCTTCGGGTGCATGCCAAACCGCCTGTCGGAGTCAATCCTAACCGAAGTCATGACCCGTGAAGGAAAGCTGGCGACTGATCCGAACAATGATCGGCTAAAAGCCATACTTACCGACATTGAAGACTTGCCATTTTTGGCAATCGAAAGCGACGGCTCGCCTTTTCCCCAGGTTATCACTGCAAAGCTGGAGACTTTTTGCCTGCGGGCCGAGCGGTTGCATGACAGCATGCTTGATGAAAAAAATAAACATAAGGTAAGGTTACAATAAATAGAATCCTAATGTATATCTCAATTATAAAAGATTTGCGAAAATACATCCAAATCTACAAAATGAATAATAAAATTAAACACATAAAATATTTCTTCCGTTTTGTTTGCGATCAATTAGGATAGAAGCATCATGATAAATGCTGGACAGGTATATGAGCCTGGATGAACCCAAAAATCTCTTGACAGCAAATGCATGAATGCTTTAAAATTAAACGTTTTGTTACTGAGTCTGTTGTTGATAGAAATATTATGCGATTTTTTTCGCAGATCCCTTTTGTCTGGATCTTGATTTTCGGGAACAGATAGATGCCAGTCTATAAGTAAGGAGGATTCAATACCGTGAACGAATTGCTGGCTCCTGGCGGCAGTGTCGAAATGGTAGAGGCAGTATTTTCCAGTGGTGCAGATGCGGTCTATGTTGGGGCAAAAGGATTCAGCCGCAGAAAGTGCGCCTGGGAACTGGAAGACAGCCAAATCAGGGAAGCAACGCGCATAGCCGATGCCCATGGTGGGAAGCTTCGTGTGGCCATTAACGCAGAGATCCAGGAAAAACATTTTATCCAGGTGCTGAGCAAGGTCGCCAAGTGGGCGCAATGGGGCGTGGAAGGGGTCATCGCTAAAACACCAGGACTCATGCGGCTCATTCACACTAACTATCCTGATTTGATTATCCACGCAAGTGTGGGATGCAATGTCAAGACCAGAGAAGAACTGGAACATTACCAGGAGGCAGGTGCCACACAGGTTGTGGCCAGCACCGAAATCGACACCGTAGAAAAATTACGACACTTCAAAAACGAGGCAGACCAGGTCGGAATTCTTGTGGAGGCCATGCTCCACGGCAACCGCTGCATCGGCGGCGTAGGCAACTGTCTGTTTCATGAGATCACCAGCGACTCGTATATAAGAAAGGTGTACCACGATGAAGAGGGCAATGAGATTGTCGAATACGAGGGTTGGCCGGACAGAAGCGGCAGCTGCTTTCGCTTCTGCCTGCTGACAGAGGACCAGCGGGATAAATTGATGCGCCGCAAGGGAAGGAGCTCCGAGGAGATTATCAGCGTCAATGAAAAAATCGAACACCGGCCGAATGTTGCCTTTGCCATCAGGGGTGAGGAACTGAGACAGTACATTGATCTTGGTTTGCAGACCTTGAAGGTGCAAGGCCGGGAGTATCCTGTACCTTTGATCGCCCGGATGATTAATTCTTACCGTATCCACATCGATAGACACGCCCAGGGGAAAGACCTCGGTGAACCGGAATTGATTGCTGCAGATGAAGATATCCGGCGACAGGCCCTGGAACGCGACCAGGTCCGGATGGAAAAGACCCGGGAGTTGCACCAGAAGATCAAGGGGATATGAAGGGACAGGACATATGACAAAAGTATATCTGGTGCGCCATGGTCAGACAGCCTGGAACCTGGAGGAGGTCTTTCGTGGACGGGCCGATATACCCCTTGACGAAACAGGGAGAAATGAAGTTCATCTTGCCGGTGAAGCCCTTAAAGACGAAACTCTCCATGCCATTTACAGCAGCCCTCTCTCCCGTTCCATGGAAACAGCTGAAAATATAGCAAAATTCCAAAATATTACAGTCACGCCTTTTGATTCTATTATTGACATCAGCTACGGAGAATGGGAAGGAAAGAGTCTGAAAGAAGTTCAAGAAAAATTTCCGGATCTTTTTGCGCTCTGGCTTGAGGAACCCCACAAAGTCAGCTTCCCCGCAGGGGAAAGCCTGGATGAAGTCCGTTTGCGTGCCATGGAAGCCGTTGAGAATCTTGTGGCAAAACATAAGAATGAGAACATCGCCCTGGTGGCCCACCGGGTACCAAACAAGGTTATCTGCTGCGCCCTTCTGGGAATCGACAACAGTAACTTCTGGCGAATACAGCAGGACACAGCCAGCACCAACCTCTTCACACACAAAGACGGCCAGTGGATCGTCTCGTTTCTAAATGACACCTCCTACCTCAAGGTTCTGGGGAAACCAGCCCTTTCTGATTTTTGATCGACATACTTTTTCAGACAGGATTGACAGGATGGCGTGGAATTTTTTGTCCGTTTGTGTCTGAGGTTTCATTATTTAAGAGGAGAATCTCATGAAGAAAACCGGCATTTTTTATCACCCCAGCTTCAGTCGCAGGAGCTACCTTACCAGGGGCGCCAGGCTGGAAGATTTCCCGGGTGCCATTGAACATCTACTGGCCCGTGACAATGTTGTCCTGTATGAATCGCCGCCAATAGAAGAGGAGTGGATCTTGAAGGTGCACACACCCGAGCTTATCCGGGGCGTGGAGGCCGACCATCTCTGTTCAACGGCCTGGCATTCTGTGGGCGGTGTACTTCTGGCCGGGGAAAAGATCTGTACAGGGGAAATCGACAATGCCTTTGCCCTAATCGGTGCCGGCGGCCATCATTCAGGCAGAGACTACTTTGGTGGATATTGCTGCTTTAACGATGTGGTCATTACCATCACCTATCTGCGTGAGATACACAATATCCAGCGGTTTGCAATTCTGGATACGGATGCCCACCATGGAGACGGCACACGGGATCTGATTGGGAACGACCCGGATGTGCTACATGTGTGTTTCTGTAGCATGGACTCTGTTTCTAAAGATGGTAAAAAGGTAGACGTTCGAGCGCCGGGGGGCTTCTGGGGATTTGGGGGCGGGGGCGGAAAGGGTGACAAGGACATAGACGGCCAATATGCCGACAAGGTAAAGACCGAGTTCCATACCCGGGTTACGGATTTCAAACCGGATCTGATATTCTGGTACTTTGGTTTTGATACTCACACAGGGGATTACGGCAGTCTGGGACTTAGTGGCCGCTGTTTTCAGGAGATAGGCCGCTTTATGAAACAGACTGCAGAGGAGGTAACAGACGGTCGTCTGGAAGTGGTTCTGGGCGGCGGTTCCCGTACGGACATTGCTACCAATGTTATTCCACCGATTATCGAAATCCTGGCAACATAAGCCCTGGAGTTCATCTCTCTGATGACGTATACGATGCCAGGTGTCTTGTTCCCAAAAGCTGGAAGCTCAACAAAGACGAAAGTGAGTTGAGGTTGTGGAATGCACCTTCAGTGCTGGCCAATTTAAGCTGCTCAATCTGATGAGTAGTTTTCTGTTATTTCTGGATGTTTAAGCAAACGAGGCCTTTGAAAAATGTTCAATTTTGTTCAAGTTCAAGGAAGACGAAGATTTTAACCACAGAAATACTATGAGTATTTCGAGGATTAAAATCTGAGTTTGACGCAGAAATCGGGCAAAAGGGGACGTTTCTCAATGGCCTCGGAGTTTGCCTACCGTGATCAAATACACCACCGTTTCCTCTTCACCATCAACACCTATCAGTTCGTTGAAATCATCATCAAAAAAGGCGCCTATGGGACATGAACCGAGGCCCATGGCTGATGCAGCCAATTGGACATTCTGGCAGACATGACCAAGATCCATGGGGATGTAGCGCATCGCGCGGTCGCGGTATTTAACCATGCACCGGAGCATCATGGCGGTCCAAATAATAACCACCGCCGCTCTTTGCACCGCGGGCTGTCCCAGGCTGGCAGCGGTGAATCCTCGATTGAAGTTGCCGGACTGCAAGCGTTCCAGAGCAAAGTCCGCCACATCGAAATGGTAAATTCCCTGGGGCACTTCTTCCACCTTGTCGACATAGAGATAGGTTTCAAAGGGATAGAGAGCGCCGGCAGAAGGAGCAGTGCGAAGCAGGTGGATACCGGCCCTAGCGGTCACGCCCTGGGCCGCCCACATCAGATTGGCCAGTTCCCCGATACTGAGGAGTTCAGATGTAGTATCGCGTTCGGATCGACGCCTGGCGAGGCATTGCCAGAGATCGGCCGGCCGGCTCAGGTCCGGTTCCGGCAGTTGCAGACGCTCTGCATCCGGGTAGTTCTTGAAGCGTTCGGGTGCCGGGATGGAACCCAGATCGTCACTGATGGGTCGCTCCCGGTGATACTTGGTGCCCTGCATATAGCGAAATGCAAGTCCTTGTTTATATTTTGGCATGGTTACCTCCTTTCTTAAAAAATTGGTTTTCAACAGGATGTATTGAAATTGATGAATTCGTAATAAATTTAATTCATTAAGTTTCAGGTGTGAATGTTCGTGATAGTAAGA